>Ga0136643_10003501_pt1 | contig 21186 bp, 11 predicted proteins | sample TergutLab28metaG_FD_96883 | JGI IMG/M metagenome (GOLD analysis project Ga0136643, IMG submission 96883) | Labiotermes labralis P1 segment gut microbial communities from Petit-Saut dam, French Guiana - Lab288 P1 (version 3) (version 3) | ecosystem: Host-associated > Arthropoda: Insects >...
AAAGACTTCCAATTTGAATAACAGTGCAGGCAATTACAGAGATATAATCTTATTTCATATTATCGAAAAGTTCTGAAAGAATATAATACAAGCTCATACCTGATTTGTGGGAGAATTCTAGTTCGTATACATTCACAGAGACCTTTGCTTTCGTCACGTGTGTATTCGTTCCTCTCTTAATTCACATAGATAAGGCTAGCAACGAAAAGACAAATCGAATGCAGTTGTTTTTCTTCTCCACACTAACCGTTCGCTAATATCGAACCGAGTCAATTTTATATACTTAACATGGGACCACTTTCTTCACCAGGTTATGTCTTCGGTATATAGTCTGTATAGTTGATACAGCGTCTAACGTTGCTGGGAAACATTCGCATAAACACGCGGGCTAAAACGAAAACGTTCCGTACTAAAAACATTAAATTTTTATCGTTCTATAACTGTTGTTTTACAAGCAATGATAATATTTTTGCTCCCGCCGTGTGAAGTTATGTTTCTTAAGCACATACTTCTATAGGAACGATTCAATTGTGCTGTGTATCTGTAATAATACCATATCAGAACATACCTTAGTTTCAAATGTGGTTCTTGTGGAGCCGACACGATGACAATTTGATGATTTAGTCCATGTCATCATTGAACATTGTCATTTGTAGTTAGACTTTCGATGATTTGAAACTTCTTAATTGCCGCACATATATAAGTAATAATAATAATAATAATAAATCTGATAAATCGGTATCATAATTTAACAATTATTTAATCCCTCACATTACACTATTAACTGTTTGTTCACCAGCCACTGAGTTTCCGACAGCTAACGGTACGCCACGGTTAGAGCCCTATTCCAGCTGCCTGTCCCCACATGACTAACAGAGAAGAAGGTTGCGCCCCTACTGAGCAGTGCCAGGAGTCAGAGTCCTCTTACCACGACGGGAAACAACCCACCCACCCCCCTCCCCGCGTTACCCCGGACCGGCGCGTTTAGCATCTCTGCCCACGAAGACGCATTTGACCGGACTGTGATGATTTGAGGTCATCTACTACGTTATTTCACATTAAGGTTTCTATAACTGTTGAATCAAAAAACCAGCCAGATGCCACTTGATATTTTATTGTATTTCTTATAGGCTAAACATGTTTCGAGCATTAATATGCCCATCATCAGGAGCTCGCGAATATGATGTTGTTTACCATATTGGTCGTGTCCATCTTGGTTTGCTGTATGTTGGAGGTGAGGTGCAGTTAGGCTGCACCTCACCTCCAACATACAGCAAACCAAAAACGACAAGACCAATATGGTAAACAAAATCATATTCGCGAGCTCCTGATGATGGGCATATTAATGCTCGAAACATGTTTAGCCTATAAGAAATACAATAAAATATCAAGTGGCATCTAGTTGATTTTTTATTCTTCAGTTATCACAATGATGCACGGTCCAATAAACATAAGAAAGTTTATATAGCCATACAGTTTATAATTCCGGGAAAAAAAATTAAGGGCAAAACATAGCTTCTGAAAAACCACGAAAACAAACAGAAAATAAATTAAGCATAAACACCATTGTTACTTAAGGCGAAATGAATCTACGCCTCCCATAACATTTTAACCGAACGGGCACGAGGAAATTAATTGCTGTAAAGCTAAGAAAATAATTCACAGAAATAAACATTAATTACCTTTCTACGTTTTTTTTTTTGCAAGTACATCTGCTGGAAGGCAGAAAATAATTGATATTTACTTTAACATGGACCACACGGAAATATTTCATTTTAAGGAGGAATGGGTTTAAGTTCCCTAAATATCTAATCCAATGACAAAAATAGTCATTTGTGATGCTGAAAACAGCGATCTTAACGTGAATGTAATAGTGATTTGACTAGTCATAGCTACGTATTAGTAGTATTAGATTGGTCTTGTGGTTCCTTGACACGTCGTTAATAACAATATTTAGCCATAATTTACGTCGGTGATGTTTTATATTTTCCTAATGGCAGGTACATTGACTGTTTATCATTGACCTATGCGACCAATAAAAGTAACACTTTAAAATTACAGTATAGACACTGAAAACATTCAAAGTAAGTATGAAAGTCCTAATGATAAGAAATAGTCACAAAAATAGTAATAGTAAAAAGATAAAGTCAATTTTCCATCATTTTTTACCTGGCCTCCCAGTATCGCTCACACTCTATCCTATTAAGTAGTACGGTACATTGTCCTGGGTGGTTTCTGTCCTTAGATGATGTTAACAACATTCAAAGTAAGTATGAAAGTCCTAATGATAAGAAATAGTCACAAAAATAGTAATAGTAAAAAGATAAAGTCAATTTTCCATCATTTTTGACCTGGCCTCCCAGTATCGCTCACACTCTATCCTATTAAGTAGTACGGTACATTGTCCTAGGTGGTTTCTGTCCTTAGATGAAGTTAACAACATTTATTTTGATTTTCATAAATAGATTACGTCACGTTTTCTTTGTTTGTCACCAAGAATAGTAAATCTGAGTATCTACTGAAAGGCATTTCTCAGTTTTGAATACACTGTAGTATATACTCAAATTAAGTGCATAAGTAATGCGTTTGCTACTCGTTACACCGCAGTGACTGAGCGTACATGGCGATGGCTCACCTACCGCTGCAGTTTTATGTGTCCCCGTACAGGTAAGTGGCCGATGTGGTCTGCAGATCGAACTGAATAAAACCGCAGACCTTACTAATGAAAATATTCATAGGCGTAGCTTAACGACGGGGATACGTTCTGAGAAATGCGTCGTTAGGCGACTTCGTCATTGTTCGAATGTGTATTTAAACCTAGATAGTGTAGCCTGCTACACACCTAGTCTATATGGTATAGCCTATTGCTCGTAGGCTACAAACCTGTATCTCAATGTTACTGTACTGAATACTATAGGCAATTGTAACACAATGCTAATATTATATTTAATATTGTAATCTTATGGGACAACCGTCGTATATGCGGTCCGTCCTTGACCGAAACGTCGTTATACGGCGCATACCTGTATTGATGTTCTTATTTTTATTATTCACAAAGACGTGCGGGATTTGGGCCCTGCAGGAGTATTAGATTCCTGATACCTGGTCTGACGTAATTTTCCTTGGTCCAACAACATTTCTGTTTCTTTTAGGGAGACATTGTTCAACTAGTGTTGATATTTAGTACCTGTCCACTCTGTACAGTTCTTGAAACAAACAATTTTTACGTGAGATTTGTGTTCACACAGCGGTGCTGATAAAGGTTCACTAGCCACTCTCCTCCGAAACGTCGGTAGCTGTTTACAAGTCAACACGCCGTAACCTACCACAAGACTCGAATACTCAAGTAATTTAAAGTTCTTACATTTTTCACTTTATATAGGCTGAATAATTTTTGTCCAGCGTCCTTCTAACAATAAGGCCTTGGAAGGTGCTTGTTTGTGTCAAGTTACTGCTCACAAAAAAATTTATCTTCTTCCGTCTGTATTCTGACACCACAACTTACTTTGCGCTTACAGGACTTCATTTCAGTATATTCCATTTGGCGCTTCCATTATTCAACAGCTAAACTATTTCGCGGAATGCAGACTTTAGTTCTTCAATGGATTCCGCATTTTTTTGTTACACACAACTGAATCATTTAATTAAACGATTCCTGGAACTTCGACGTAAGCTAAATTTGTTGCCGCAATATGTACACTCACGTCAAATATAATTTCCAACTAAGTCATATCACATTTAAGGCGACAGGGGACTACACAGGTAGCCGGGATTCGCTACATGTGACAGAAACTGATTCCGTCCATCGTTACTGCTACAGATAATCCATTAGAAAGGGAAATACTCCCGCCAGCTACTGGACGCCTGTGTGGTGAAAGGATTTAGGCAGACTAAAGTGCGTATACCTAAGCCATTAGTACTATTTGGGCCTAGTTATTTTGACTCTGAAACTACCATCAAAATGTTGAAGAGGTATATATAGCAGATGGTGATCAAACGGCAACAGAATTGCTTCAGACAGAAGAAAGAGTCCTTAGGGGATAAATAAATATTCACTCATTAATTCATTCCATTGGCATGTGCAGAATGCGACGATTCCTTGCCGTTCTCAGGAGCTTCTTCAGTTCCTCTCTGTTATGTTCTTTTTTCCTGCCACCCTTCTCCATCAACTATTCTTCCTTCCTCTCTCACCTCATCTTGCCATCTATTTCTTGGTCTACCTCTCAATATTGTTGTTCCCAATTCATATATAATACTCTTTTGGGAATTATATTTTCTTCCATTCTCTTTACATGCCCAAACCAACGTAATCTATTTAACCTTATGGTCTCTATTTTAGTAGGTTTTTAACACTTGCATAAATTTCTTTATTGGTTAATATCCTCCAATTTTCTTTTTTATTGTCATATACTGGGCCTAAAATTGGATTAAAAAAACACTGGTATATTAATTCTACTAGAACTAAGCACGAATTATCTGAGCAGTGGGAAAGGCATCGAAAGTCACGCTCCAGAGGACAGCGGCCCTCACTTCGCATGCGCGAGATCCTATTTTTCAAAGTTAGGTTCAAACACAGCATGTCATGACTGAGGATTCCACGACTTTCATCAGTCCCGCTAGGGGAATGTCAGACCGGCGTCCAAAAATAGGACATGGCCACTTCCACCTGTAACCTCCCCAGTCCATCCAGTAAAAATTCTATCACTCGAGGCAGTCCGTTCTGAGCCTGGGGCAATAGCAGTTAAATAGATCACCAATACATGGCAGCCTTGTCAAGACGTTTAACTGATATCAACGACCCACAAAACGTAACCAGCATCGTATAAATAATCATATGCAAGCTGACACAAAATATAAATTATTTATGTATCATACTTTATGCATTCTGCCGGGTAACACAGGCCGTATAGCGACTGACTATGGGCTGGACGGTCCGGGATCTAATCCCGGTGGGGACGAGATTTTCCGCCCGTCCAGACCGGCCCTGGGGCCCACCCAGCCTCCTGTAAAGTGGGTACCGGTTCTTTGCCGGGGGTAAAGTGCGGCCAGGGCGTGCTGCTGACCACTCACCCCCTTCTAGTGTCGCGGACATGGAAGAGTAGAGCTATACCTCTACCCACCCTCTGGGCCACACCTGGCCTGTACGGAGATCACTTTACCTTTTTACTTTATGCATATTTCACCGCCTCCGGAGTGCAATCAAATGGCTCGCTATAGATGCTTAAGGATCACTCAGCTTTTCCAAATACAGGGATCTTGAATGATTGAAGCGTCTAACTTCGCGCCCCCTATACATCTTATATCTACAATCGTAAAATGTATACCAAATGATTCATGTAAATGGTGAGCTCTCCTTCATGTTCGGTCGATCCAGGCTTCGATTCTTGCCCGAAGACCGGTGGTATTGACTGAGATGTCACGTACCGTGTCTCGTTACTGGTAGGACGATCACCCAACACTCTACTCAGGCGAGATTTGGTAGTGGCTTAAATCTGATCACGTGTGCTTCCTTCTGCGAACTGGGGTGGCGAAGTCAGTATCGCGACTAGGCTACGGGTTCGACAGTCCGGAATTCGAATTCCGGCACGGGTAAGGCACCTTTCTCCAATACTTCAAGACAGATTCAGTGACCCATTTAGCCTCCCATTCAATGGGTACCGGAGTTCTTTGCCGGGGTCAAGAGGTTGGAGGGTGTAGTTACCACTCAACTATATCTAGTGTGGACGCTAAGAATGAACGGAGTTATTGCTCCACTTACCTGCATGCCCTCATGGTATAGACAACAGCAACATTACATTCAATATATTACTGCTTCCTTCTATGTCCTTTCTAATTTATAATTCAAATTTGATGTTTGTGTGACCACGCATCACTGATACAATAATATAAACAGCAAACTAGATGCAATAATAACAAATTTTATTGATAATTACTGCCTGCAGGCAGCATCGCCGGTGCATTATACCACAAGCTGTAAACACAATATAGTGCTCCTGAGGATGGGCGAAATTATCGCCCGAAACATGTTGAGCTGATTGTAATTATCAATAAAAAATTTGTTATTGTTGCATCTAGTTGGTTGTTTATATTATTGTATCAGTGATGCACGGTCACACAAACATCAAATTTGAATTATAAATTAGAAAGGGCATAGAAGGAAGCAGCGAAATATTCAATGTAATGATTGTAATTATCAATAAAAAATTTGTTATTGTTGCATCTAGTTCAATGTTTATATTATTATAATTCAAAGCTAAATAACCTGTGAAGTTGCAAGAGCGTTGCTATATAATCTAAAACCCAAGCACACAGAAATCATGTCAACACTCAAAAAGAGAGAGAAAGAGGGAGAAAACCGCAAAACAAAAATTAAAATAGTAATTAAAAAATAAATTAAATTTACGGATGTGGACAACATTTTACTGTAACGTTCCATTCATAGAAAGAGCTGTAAGTATGCAACACTTGCAATGCCCGTCGGAGGGAGACTAAATTTACTCGAATGCTTCAGTGATAGAAAGCAGGCAGGGAAAGAAGTGTAGTCAGCATGTCATTTTGAAGGAGGTTTTGTGTTTGAATAACCGCTTCGGAGTTCTCGCGACGATGTCGCATGGCATCAGAACATGGGACTGCCAGGCCACGTCAGGACGGAATGAGTAGTGACAGGGACTTTAAGAAGCCGGTCCTGGTGCCATGCTCTGTTGCTGCTCTTCTTCCCCTGAATAAAATTGTTATTTTGAAACAAGCGAAGGAGATACATGAATTGTAGGAAGAACCTGCAGTGCCTTCAAGTGTTTAGTTCTTGTCCTGACGACATTAGATATAAATTAATAATCACGACATAAAAATGCCACCTATAAGAATAATGACATAACTGACTCACCTATAAGCAAATTTACGACATTGTTGAGCCATCTATAAGCATAAGTACGACATTATTCAGTCAACGATAAGCATAATTACGATATAACAGAGCCATCTGTAAGCATAATTACAATACTGAGTCACCTATAAGCATAATTACGATATTAGCGAGCCATCTATAAGCATAAGTAAGACATTATTGAGCCATCTATAAGCATAATTACGACATTATTGAACCATCTATAAGCATAAATATGACATTATTGAGTCATCTATAAGCATAAATACGATATTGAATCATCTATAAGCATAATTACGAAATTATCGAGCCATCTGTAAACATAATTACGACATTATTTAGCAATCTATAAGTATAATTACTGCATTATTGAGCCATCTGTAAGCATAATTACGACATTATTGAGCCATATATAAGCATAATTACGACATTATTGAGTCATCTATAAGCATGATTAAGAAATTGTTGAGCCATATATCAGCATAATTACGATATTATTGAACCATACATAAGCATACTTACAAAATTATTGAGCCATCTATAAGCATAATTACGATATTATTGAAGAATCCATAAGCATAATTACGAAATTATTGAGACATCTATAAGTATAATTACGATATTATTGAACCATCTACATATATAATTACCTTACTGAACCATCTACAAGCATAAGTACGCATTATTGAGCCATATTGAAGCATAATTACCATTCGTACAGTATCATGTCGTCAGGTTTGTCAAATATGACGTCACATTTTTTTACTGCAGTGATACTTGTGACTGTTAGCACACAAAAAAATGCTTCATTCAGAAGACAAACTAATTTAACACTAGAAATAAAATGTGAATGCACGCACTGATTGCTCCACCCGGCACTATAGGGCAAATCATTCATTGGATTTCAACTTTAACTTTAGCAAGTCGGAAAGGGTAGAAATATAAGCGGGTTGCAGATTTCTAAAGAAGGATTCCTCCGTGGACCTCCGCATCACGTCCCACGTCAGTGGACGCAGAAAATTGTAACCAAAGACACTATCAACGCTTTCTTTGATGGCGAAGCAAAGAATATGGGAAATTAACTCACAAAAGCCAACCTCTTGGGCGCGTTTAACATCGGTGTAGTCTTAGTTTCAGAGTTTAGGTTTCCATGTTATATGTGGACGCGTTGCCAGGGGAAGTTTACCCAGCGCTACCAAGTAGCAAGTTTTGACAGACTTATTTCTCCTGGAATACGATACCACAGAGACAGTTAAGTTCCTGAAGTTCTGAAAGAACTTTCTGCTGCCATCTTCACGGCCGACGTAGTCCAGGGACTATTTGGGCCCACAAGATGAAAGCAGCAAGTTACTCCGATAAAATAGTGTTCACGGTTTTGAATTCCTGGTGACCCCCAGATGTTGACGCACAAGGTGACTTGACCTAACACGTGCAATGAACAAGGCCAGTCTCGTGTAAACGGAAGGAAAAGATGCGAAATTCCATTTCTGTCATCAATTCACAGGTCGCATTTCCCGATTGATCTCTTGCCATCACGATTTCAACAAAAACCCTCTCCTGGTTCAAGTGACATCATCCTACACACTCGAGCAACATCGTGCGGCCCGTGACAACGTCTAACTAAATTAAGTACAGCCATGCACCGCGTCGATATTACAGCACTAAGAAGCAATAATGCGCATCGCTCAAACTTGTTCGTTACAAATTTTTGACCATTATTAAATTCACTTCCATTAGCGACGAGGGGGGTGTGATCACTTATACAATGTCTCGGTTAACAAATAGCTTTTCAATTTGTTGAATAATATGAATATAATACGTTCATCGAAATTGAACAAGGCAATTGGGATATTTAATTGACATTTTCAATGCCGCAAAAAATGGATGTACTCTTTAATCGATCTCTCTTTTACTTAAACTGATTGATGTTAATTGGATAACATTTTAACTGATGGCACGAAATCTGTTTTAAAGCCAAATACCTCCACCAAATAAAATATGACTCCCTACAATACAGATGTGAAGCTACACACACCTCTCTGTGTAACAGCATTTTGTCCACAGCAGATAAAGCTGCTCACGGCAGCAGTCCCACTTGTTAATCGCTGCCTCTAAAGCAAAGAGTCTGTTGCCCGTATACCGCTTACCTGCTTACAAAAAAACAACTGCAGTCTTAGAAATTTAATCTTAAAAAGTTTAATATTCGAGCAATAAATCAGTAATTATAAATTTTGCTCCTCTGTCAATCATAGAGACCGTCTGTGAAGCCCATACAGTCTCCTATTCAACGGGTAAAAAAGTTAAATCAATCCCATTAGAGGCCCTGAGGTGCCCAGAGGGTTCCAGGAAGTTAAGGTTTCCAGATTTCGTGACAATGGCACAGGATGGTGGTAAGGTTGTCAGCCTTACGCACCGGCCGCCTTTACCCATTTCTGGTACTCGTTTCTGTTAGAGGCTGAGTCGACCCCAGGGCCATAGTGCGATCGTAAGGATTATGTCAATAAAAAATTCCAATGACACCACCTGGAATAGAACCAGAGACCTTCCGATTTTTAGCACAGCACCTTAACCACGGTGCTACCGCAGTCCCCTATTACACAGGTATAGAGAGTTATTTCTCAGAGGGTAAGGCAGCCGAAGCGTGAAGCTTACTACTCACTTTCATTCAGTAGGAAATTCGGCGTGATTATTGTTGGTTATTAACACGCAAGGTAATTCAGAGCTATATCTAAAAGTTGCTCATGATATTTCCTAGCAAATTAGGCACACTGTTTGTTTTTGAAACTGTTGAGAAATAACTGGTTTTGATGTTATGCCGACTCTACATTCTACACAAGATTACAAGTCGCTTAGATTCTAACATGGCAGTGTAGTGAGATGAATTAATTAAACTTTGTGTACTGTAATTCTGATTCGCGGCTTTTTGTTTACAGAAAAACAACCAAGGTAAATGAGGTGTGTACCAGACAGTGCGACTTGCATGTGGGGCTAACTCATCGGCCGAACAGTTCGAACATTTGTGGAGTTTGTATTAGTACAGTGGTTAACTCGACTGTTATGGAGATGTGCAGGACGTGCTGTGGCAGACCGGTATTCGGGGGGAACCCAGTACAAAATAAGGACCTGCTGTGGCAGACCGGTAGTCGGGGGGAACCCAGTACAAAATAAGGACCTGCTGTGGCAGACCGGTAGTCGGGAGGAACCCAGTACAAAATAAGTACCTGCTGTGGCAGACCGATAGTCGGGGGAACCCAGTACAAAATAAGTACCTGCTGTGGCAGACCGATAGTCGGGAGGAACCCAGTACAAAATAAGGACCTGCTGTGGCAGACCGGTAGTCGGGGGGAACCCAGTACAAAATAAGGGAAAAATAGGTCTACTTCTAACAAAGGCAATAAAAGTGTAAGGGCAACTTAGGAGGCAAAGCTCCGCGCGTTTTACGCGGTATTCTGTAGCGTTTTACTGACATTTGTGTTACCACTGCTTGAATTATGAGAAAACCTGATTGCAGTGTATATACTTGTTCTGCTATTACATGCTATTCTAGGTTAATACAGTTGGATCTAACTATATTAACCTAGAATAGCAAAAACAGCAGAACCCTTGTACCCACACCACCCATCCTACACAACACATGCGAGATCTCTTACCCACTTCACCTCCTACCTCCCCACTGTAGACAACACACACAAGTCGAGTATAGCTGCTTACTAAGTTTCATTTATCAACCTGAAGATGGCCAATGAAAAGTGCCGAAACATGTAGTTGTTCTTTATGTAATAAATTCTATACATAACTCCGCCATCATATAGTTGTGTTAGACAAGCACATACACTCCAGTCTAGTTTATTATAAACACAATGGAGATGATGAACCCTACGAATTCTGAGAAATCTAAAAAGGGCTATTTCACGTACGTACTGTACGTTACCCAGTGACGAACGATGCGGGACAGTGATACTATGGGGACGTAGTAAGTAGGTAAGCAAAGGGAAACAGGGAATCGTGAAGTAGTTAAAGGTGTCACGTAACCTAATAAAAACTAGAAAATAACGAGATATATCGAAGCACAGGCAGTAACCCCGGTGAACTTAAGCCGACGACTGCTTGTTATTCATGGCTTGGCACATTCCCTGTCACTCTTAACATAAGAAATTAGCTTAAAAAAAAGTGCGGTACAAATTATTCAGAGTGAAATAAAATGAAGTTTCTAGTGGGGAAAAGCCCCAAACTTTTATGCCTCAATTCATGTCGGTCGCATGGCTATATCAATGTGGAATACATAGTGCGAAACACGCGTTACAGATGAGAAAAATCAAAAGAAATGTTTTATGTGAAATCTCATATAAAGGGACCAATTAGAAGACAGGAATCTCGAAGGGACAAGAATTTTTTGAAAAAGAAGTTCAGGGAAGGAGAACACGTGACTTTAGAGTTCTAAGGTACAGGTAAAGTGATTTCGTTACAGGCTCGGTGTGGCCCAGAGGGTGGGTAGAAATATAGCTCTACTCTTCCATGACCGCGGCACTAGAAGGGGGTGAGTGGTCAGCAGCACGACCTGGCCGCACTTTACCCCCGGAAAAAAGCCGGTACCCATTTTACAGGAGGCTGGGTGGGCCCCATGGGCGGTCTGGACAGGCGGAAAATCTCTTCCCCACCGGGATTCGATCCCGGACCGTCCAGCCTGTAAGCTGAATCTCGACCAACTTCCTTCTTTATAAAATCTTTAAAGACTAATTTAAGACCGAATTATATTTAAGAATTCCGTCCGTACCGCGCAGTAAACACACTCCGTCTCGGTTACATAAAACTATCAGTTAATGCAGTTAAGGCAAATAATCGCTGCTTGTTCTGAGATGCACACAAACACGTAAATGCAGCCTGCGAGCAGAATGTAGCAATTTGGTTGGTTTTAAACTGGTGGTACGTAAACCAACTACTGGATTTCAAAAGGTTAAGCAACAGAGAGGGTCATATTTCTTGAGGTAAAGTGGCTGCAAGAAAATATTTCATGTATTTTAAATATTACAGAAGTGTTTTAACTTGCCTAGTCGTCTTGGTAATGTGACGCTTAGACACAGCAGCAAATTTATCGTTACTTTCTATACAGTGAACGAAACCTTCATACAGCCGAGTCCTCATGGTAAGATACCGCCTAAGCAGACAGTGAAAAAATATCCAGGTTTTTACCGTTTTCACATCAGCCCGCCACTGGAAACTGTACAAAGCCGGATAAATCCACCCTCTTCAAGAGATATTTTAACATTACACACCATCTACGACTTTGCTTCCCAAATGAGCTTTGCACTTCAAATTGCCCCATTCAAATGCTGTACATAATTCTCATCTCGCTTTGGGTGCTACACAAAATACACCCTTTTGACTTTCTCACACTCATGACATTTTACAAAGAGTACAAATTGTAAAGCAGTTCTTCTTACTGACACTTCCCCCCTCTTATTACCCAGTGTTTACCCTAAAGCCTGTTCTGAAACATATTCAATCAATTTCCTTTCCTCACGGCGTGCGTCGTCACTATGATATCGTATGGCTTCAGCCTCAGGACGGATAAGATGGCTTACAGGAGGGTAGCTAGGAAATGTGTTGGATGAGCAGTAGCGGAAAACCGAAAAGCGGTAGTCCACCAGACTGGGGATTGGGCGAGGGGTTAACACCTGCTAATCTTGAAGATCGAGCACGTTACAAGCTGTTACATAGGGGTTTCGACCAAATTGTGAACGTGGTAATGAGCCTTCAGATAGCAAACAATGCAGGCAATTTTTTGAATATGTGACAAAATACTGGCCCCTGAGGAGAGTTTTGCTCAATTGAATCACATACTGTGAGGATAAACGTTTCAGATCTACACAGAACAACATGTAACAATTAAAAGGTAAAAAGGTAAAGTGATCCCGGTACAGGCTCGGTGTGGCCCAGAGGGTGGGTAGAGGTATAGCTCTACTCTTCCATGACCGCGGCACTAGAAGGGGGTGAGTGGTCAGCAGCACGCCCCGGCCGTACTTTTCCACGGGAAAGGCCCGGTACTCATTTTACAGGAGGCTGAGTGGGCCCCAGGGCCGGTCTGGACGGGCGGGAAATCTCGTCCCCACCGGTATTCGATCCCGGACCGTCCCATCAGTCGCTATACCGACTGAGCTACCCGGCACATGTAACAATTACAGCCTTCTATACAAGAGTTCTTACAAGTTTTAAGAGCAGATGGGATAATAAAATTCTTTTATTAACTCTTCCATGACTGTAGTCTGTTTCAGTCCTTTCGATCCGAAAGAGATGAACTTACTACATTTAAAACAATGTTATTAAAATGGAACTAATTGCTGGACTACAACTGCAGAAAGGAATAAACGTAACTTAGGTTATACACCCCTGCGTGGGCCAGTCATTTATTTGCGGCACCACTGTTACTAGAGCAAAGCAAGTACACAGTGCAATCTGCTGCCTGCGGGAGATGATATAGATTACCCTCGCTGACAGGTTGCTCTGCCAGGTAGCGCAAGCAACTATAAGGGGCAGTTCTGAACGACTCGCAGCTTCGCACGTAACGCACGCTATGTGAGTCAGCATACCGTGCTCACCCTAGCGTGTATGGTCTTGTGGAAGGAACACTGGTTAGCGATAAAAAATTTCGTTGTGGAAAAACGTATACGATTATTAACCCTTATCCTGCTAACGTGGAAAATATGGTGAGCTCCTAATAATGCCAGTAAATGGCAGATGGGATTTAACTCGGCGTTTAAAGGGTTAAAATTGTTGCATACGTTTAGGGGCACCGCACGGTCTAAACTGCAGGAGACGCGATATTGTGAAAGTCACAGGGGTAGCCTACACACATGGACACAAGGTGGAGACCACTGGACATTTTCACGTTCAAGCCGATTGACCCACGACACTGTTGACAGAATCCAGAGTGCGTCCGTTAAGTGTCTCAGCGGGCACGTGAATAAACAACACTGATTCTTATGGCTTATTGCGCTGCGAATAATGGTAATTTCTTATCGCAGTTTCGGTAGAGCCTATTGTTAAGTGTTAAAGTCCTTTAATAAGGGTCCGATAGTTTGTACCGAAACGTCGATAAGTAATGCTACTCCTCGCTGCGTAATAACCCAGAAGAACGTAATTCTCATCTTCTTTGTGGCGGAAGCCTGAAATCACGCATAAGTTGATCAGGCCTAACAATTAGTGAAAAGGTAAAGGTAAAGTCCACCCTTGTACAGGCACTGAGGCTCTGTACAAGCCGTACGGCCCATAGGGGAAATAGCGGTATAGCTCTACTGTTTCTTGACCACGGCACTAGAAGGTGGTGAGGGGTCAGCTTCACGCGTCGGCCGCTCTTTACCCTCGGGAAAGACCCGGTACCCGTTGTACAGGAGGCTGGGTGGGCCCTAGAGTCTGTCTGGACAGGTTAGGAAAATCTCTCCCCCACCGGTATTCGATCTTCGGACCGTACAGCCCATAGCCAATCGCTATACCGACTACGCTACCCGGCCCATTAACAATTAGTACTCACAGTATGTTAGGTTATGACTTCTTCACTGTCAAACACATTAGGCAGTACAAAATGTAAAACGAATTAAACAATCTGTCAAATACTCTCTAAAGCTGGTGGATAAGATGATTATTTTAACACAAGTAGTCATGAAAAAATAATGAATTTCTTATTCTAAACAGAACTAATCACAGACAACAGATAAGAACTGACAAGGTGCAGAATGGGGTTCATTCTATTGGGGTGCTGATAAGTCCTTAGCCCGACCACGAAGGAAACAAGCTCGGAAACATGTCAGGGACGCGCGCGATTTCAACAACGTCGAGACACGAGCAGTCATCAAGTTGTTTTTCTTGCAAGACAAGGCGCCGAATGAAATTCACGCCATTCTGACAGAAACATTAGCTTGTTTCCTTCCTGGTCGAGCTAAGGACTTATCAGCACCCTTGTATTGTTAAACACACACGTGATATTAGTCACGTTTGAAACACGAAGCATATTTAGGCAATATTTATAAACGTACAATTATTACCCACAATCCATCGCAACGCACGTAACAGCGCTATTCATTTTCACTGTTCTTGTGATGAATCCGAAAGACCGTGATATGACTTGGCCTGTTAGAGTGGGGAACCTGGTCACATCAGTCAACGGGAGGTCTTTGACGATCAAATTGGAATGGGAAGGATTACCTCAGGGTATTTCAGCTTTTAACCCATCATTATTATTCCACCAATGCTCTTCTTTTTTATTCGTATATCTATTAACAGCGTTGCGCCGCCACAGTACTTGACGACGACGTTAAATAACGCGATTAAACTGAGCCCAGCATATTTTGATCACGTTTCATCACGCCATCAGCATTGTTAAATAGTACACTCTTTTAAGGTCTTGCGCATTTAGCGCCACTGTCTTTAGGTTTTACATTGTAATGCATTCAAACATGAACTTTATCAACCCTTTAAACGCCAGGTTAAATCCCATCTGCTATCTGGTGACATTACTAGGGGCTCACCTTATTTTCCACGTTAGCAGGATAAGGGTTAAATATACAAATACGTATTTGACATTCAAGTGACCGTGATAAATTCTTATAACAAAACCAACTAGATGCACTTACGTGTATTTCTCAAATTTATTTTTGGAATAAAACTCTACACGTTTCAGACAGTTCCTCTGTCCATCATCAGGAGTTTTTTTACTGTACACACAGCAATAGTATATGTCATACAGGTACGGAACGTCCTGACCCTGCTCGCAAGCTGTCAGCAAACCTGTATGACATATACCATTGCTGTGTGTACAGTGAAAAACTTCTGATGATGTACAGAGGAACTGTCCGAAACCTGTAGAGTTTTATTGCAAAAATAAATTTGAGAAATAAGCGCTTCTAGTTGGTTTTATTATAAGAATGCAAACATGTATACGATAATGTACTGTGATAAAAATATTTCGGGCCCAAAGAACAGTAAATGATAATTAATATTATTTGTGAGTGACGGAATTCGGATAGAAGCTGCACACAGTTACAATTAAAATGTAAGCACATGAATAATAAATGATATTTACACGTTCAGTTTCTCTCACAAAGAGAACACAAATCCGTCTTCTTCACAGACACCAAACTGCTAACGTTGCATATGCAAATAGCCGCAGTTTTTCGTGAAAATTTTATGAAAAGTGTAAAATGCACTCTGTGGTCATAATATAAGGACCTTAACGTTCCGGTGAGTCATGCACAGTGCACAAGTGTAATTGTAAGAGTTCATTCGCCGTTATTAACCCCCTTACAAGAAAATTAAAAACAGATTAAATGAGAAGGTAGATCCGTAATAACACTTTTTTCACATTTTGAACTACTCATCTCCTCCCTTCTCCAAATATACAGACGGACATACGCCAATTTTTTTGTCGATGGCGCGACGGCTGCTACAGGGTCAGGGTCTTCTCATTATCGGAGCTTCAATATCACACTCAGACAAATCTAAATCGGTATAACTCCTCTGGATGAGTGATTAGCCCGACGAAGAGACTTCTACCTGAAAACACATAAACATCATAAGACCCCGACATCCATGCCCCTCAGTGAGATTCGAACCCGCAATCCCACAAAGAAAGCGGCCGCATACTCACGCGTTAGACAGTGCAACCACTGGGATCGACAACATAAGCCAACAAAAACTATAACCTTATCTTTTGTTTTGTTTCGATATGAGATTTGTTGTCTTACTGTAAGGTACGGGTTAGGAAGCTAGCGTCTTCAAGGTGCTGAGAGGAATATTTGTATCTAAAAGGAAAGAAATAACAGGAGACTGAAGAAAATAACATGAAAAGGTACAGCGTACTGCATGTGTTCGGCGTAATATTGTTAGAGCGATTAATTCAACAAAGGTGACAAGACCGAAGACGGTATAATTTTAAAATAGTTGGTATATGAGTAGCCTGTTGGAATACGATACGAATATATTTTTTTCAGAACTGGGTCAACAAGACGCGCAATGTATGTGTAACGTAAAATTGAGCTACATAGGCGTAATCAGATTTGCCGCGGAAAAGCAGTAGGTATCAGAATCAAGTTAAAATATGATGGCAGACGGTGACGCACGGGAGGGGAAATGAAGGGGAAACTGGCGAATGCAGTGGGTAGCCAGTACCCTTCACACTATCTAGAACCTGGTGTATCCAGCATTACTACCGCTGATGAGCACAGCTCGGCTGCCAGTAGTCGACTGAACTGACGCCCCCGCCGATTTAAAAGGACTCGCCCGTTTCGTCGAAAGACGAAATTTGGTTTCTGGGCGTGTGCCATCACATTTCAAACGCAGTCTACATACTGAGTGCGTGTGTCTGCAGCCTTAGTTAGCCTGCATGCGCCGTATGATGCCATCCGCGACCTGTTCGGCTCTACACATTTTCCACGCTGTATCATTAACGGCATATTTTATTAAAAGTTTTGGACCTAATATGTATGTTTTGATTTTCACTATAATTGGGTCCGAAAATTTGCTGAATCTAAGAAGAATTCAGTGATATATTATCATAAATGTACAGAGGTATTCTTGCAAAGTACCCGTTATTCTTGTCAGATTTTAATGGAGCTTGTAATTTCTACACAGATTTTCGAAAAACACTCTAATACAATATTTCATAGAAATCCATCCGGTGGGAGCTGATGGACCGACAGACAGACATGACGAAGCTAATAGTCGCTTTTCGCAATTTTTTTAACGGGCCTAAAAAAGCAGACTTCTAAAGATATGCAATGGAAAGTAAAGTTCAGTGACCTAAAGTAACTTTCCTTTCGTCTGTTCAGTTACTTAAAAATAGTGAAGGATTTTGAAATTAGATCTTCCCATTGTCTACAATTCAGTAACTAAAGTAATAGCATACGGCAATCAACACAACTGACTTAATACAATAACATTAACAACCAACTAGATGCGACAATAACGGTTTGTTAATGGCTTCAATCAGTTCAACATGTTTCGGGCGATAATTTCGTCCATCATCAGGAGCACTAGACTGGTTACCAGCCGGCAGCATCGTCGGTGTATTGTACCACAAGCTGTAAACACAGTCTAGTGCTACTGAGGATGGGCGAAATTATCGCCCGAAACATGTTGTGCTGATTGAAATCATTAACAAACTGTTATTGTTGCATCTAGCTGGTTGTTAATTTTATTGTATCAATGATAAACGGTCAAACTAACATTTAAAAAAACTGGCTTGTTCGATCATAAAACGGCTAAATTATTCGGCCCTTAAAAGTCATATTGTAGCCAAATTCTTGAGAAAAGAAACTGTAAGAACATTCATACCAATTCAAATGCAGTGCAACAATCATAACCACCAAAACCAATTACATGTTAATCGTAATGATAAAATGACCCTTGCCTAATTTTATGTTTGGCTTCTTGATGGCTTTACAAAAGCCGAAACGTGTAGCTGCTTTATTGCCTAACGAAAGAGTTGTGTTGGGTCAGACTTGCGAACACACGAATATTTAAATTAATTATTTATTCATCTTTCTCACTATTGTTTATTGCTAATAGTAGCCCAAACAACAAGGGAAAACTGTAAATACAAGGACTTTTCTTCTGAATCCCCCAAACATCAGAATTATATAGAGTTCAAACAAAACAAATAATTGTTCTAGTTTCCCGATACTTTCAATAGCTGTGTACTGAGTCCGGAAAATCGATAGGACCATGTCAAAGTTCAGTTGTATACACGACACGCTTGTGCAGGTAAAACACTTCGCTTTGTGAAGAGTGAAAGCAAATAAATCATGAATAACATAAAGCAGCTGTCAGCTCTTCCTGACCGCCTGGAAGGATCTGGTTTAAATGTGTATTGCATCTGGACGCTGATGTACTTTTCAGTTTCTATATGGGAAATGACTTCTATAGGAAAAGAAGAAAAATCAGAAGCAAATTCATGATATAATAACAAATGATTTGAAAATATTGAAGGATGTCAGTTTCTATAAAACGAACAAACAAAAATTATGGAATAATTTGAAATGCCAACTTGATGCAACGAGGTAATTTTATTGATGTATTCTTAGTTCGACATGTTTCGGGCGCATACACCCATCATCAGGAGCATTAGATGTTGAGTTGCAGCATGTGATTTCCCGAGTTTGTGGATGGATGGTGGTCTTGAGAGCCGCTGCGTAGGTCGTGTGTACGGTGCGGATGGTGCCGTGCACCATCCGCACCGTACACACGACCTGCGCAGCGGCTCTCAAGACCACCACCTATCCAAAATGACGGTGCAGAAAACCATATGCTGCAACTCAACATCTAATGTTCCTGATGATGGGCGTATGAACCCGAAACATGTCGAGCTAAGAATACATCAATAAAATTACCTCGTTGCATCAAGTTGGCATTTCAAATTATTTCATGGGGAAGATGCATGGTCAAACAACCCTCAAAAAACAAAAATTAATTTTATAATGCAGTTTAATGTAAATAATATCAGATAATACTCACTAATATTCTTTACACATTATTATGACGTTTACTTTTAAGAAGCTTCATAAACTCATAATTTCGTCAGCTGTTTTGTATGATTTTAAGAAGCGGTTTCTTATCCTGAAGGAAAAACAAAAAGTTATAAAAGAAAACTAAGTGACCAGTATAATGTTCAAAGCTAATAAGGAACAAACGACTGAAAGATAGCAGTCCTGCATATAATGAAACTTCGTAAGTCGATCAGAGCATCTCGTGTTGTTAGGAGAGCTAACGTACAAAAGTGTAATGTACAAGAATAAGACGAACGGTACGTTTAACCTTTTGGCGCCGGAATTATTTTTTTTTAATTTTAGCACATCTTGTATATTAAATGTGAATAATACAGGAACCAAATACGTTAGAATTATGAAACAAACTGCATTTTGAAGAGGAAAAAAAACTGAGAGTTTACACCATGTTTAAAATATTCGGTACCTATATTTGTTGAATAAATATATAAAATGCAACTTTGGAGGTTAGCGGTGCGGTACGTCAACTATAGTTGACGTTAGGCGTCTAAACGTTAAACTGACTCGGATGACAATAATGAAAAGGGAATATTTGTTGAGAATATCTTGTGAAATAACTACTTTGAAGATTAATGGAGGAAAAGGGTGAAATGAAGCTGGAGCTTAGAAACTTAGGTTAATATCCGAGAGAGGCAGAAAATTTGTTAGTTACAGAATAGTCATATAGATATATAATCGTAATTAGCAGAATGCTTACCCACACGGACAATATTCCCTGCGAAAAATGGCACAGGAAAGTTAACAATTATTCATCCATCCCACACTGTGTACCAGAAGAATTCAAAGATTTTATCGAAAATTCCCTGCATAACCCGAATAATATTTGGCGAGGTGTACAGATCATAAAGCTCCTTGTTACGTAGTCGTCTCCACTCTCCTGTCATCTCGTGCCTCTTGGGTCCAAGTAACTTAATCGGCACCCTATTCTCGAACATCGTCAGACTGTTCCTCTATCAATATGAAAGATCAAGTTTCACACCTATACATAACAACAAGCAGAATTATAGTTCTGTAATCATGGTACTAAGACATCGGTCTTAAATCTTATTACAGTAGCCGAGATAATCGACTGGGGCACCCCGCTGCTCGAAAACCGAGCTCGCAACCTCACAATTATAATTAGAGTGGTGTGAGGTCGGGTATCGAACTAACAATTATTAGGGAATTTGTTCCTAGATCACACCGAGCGTAATCCAGTGCGAAAGAACCGACAATAAAAGCCAGTATTCGATACGGTTGGGGGACTCCCCGAACCGGGGGGTCTGCTGGAGCATTATCTACGCCACAATTTTATCCTAAAGCATATCAGATGCAATTACATTCAATTGCAGGCGTCTGTATACACAACAACTTCGAACTTGAGTTACTGGAGTAGGTTTCTCTTGTAACACCGAGTTAACGCTCTTCACCCTGTGTGCCGTTCTGCGGCTGAAGAAGCACAGTGTGGTGTACAGTTTCATAGATCTGCCTTCAGATACACCCTACACCTGCCTGTGTTCCATTCTAGCGTTAATAAATTTACATAACTATAATTTACATGCAAGAAGTCCCATTGCATATTGATGAGATGTCGCAGTTCAAAGATCAAATGTTATAGTGCTTTACACTGTAAGTGTTCAAGAACTAAAAACTAAACTCCGTGGCCTTAGTCCGCACGCGAACTATACCGACAGAGCGGCCGCCGCCGTTCGGCGAAGTTAGTGCCAACTTTTGCGGATAGAGGGGTGTCACGTGGTCAGCGCAACGGGT
>Ga0136643_10003502_pt1 | contig 21182 bp, 9 predicted proteins | sample TergutLab28metaG_FD_96883 | JGI IMG/M metagenome (GOLD analysis project Ga0136643, IMG submission 96883) | Labiotermes labralis P1 segment gut microbial communities from Petit-Saut dam, French Guiana - Lab288 P1 (version 3) (version 3) | ecosystem: Host-associated > Arthropoda: Insects >...
AAACACATACACACACACACACACACACACACACACACACAAAGGTACATTATTCACTCTGCCATCCATTATCAGTATGCAAAATGGATTTATTTCAATAATACATAAATTTGTTTTTTACTCAGTCAACAAAATTAAAATGTTATCCATGTCATAACTCTATCTCCATCTTTTACATAATCTTAGACAATGAGTCACTAAATCATCAATTAAGATGCTGCAGTTTAATTTTGTAGTGAGAATAAAAAACAGTTTTTCAAATTCATTTTTTCCATCTCTGGAAATGTGGGGCCCTGTGCTAATGCATGAACTCTATTCCCTATCAGACTGGCCCTTGGGTCCTGACTGTGTGAATACTTTCCTACATTAAAATAGGGGAAAATGTTCAAGACTTCTGCTCATCAGAAAACATTAAATGTACCGAGAGCTTTTATTGGGGTCACTCGTTAGCTAATTTGTGTGTTAAAAAGCCACTGCATGTTTGAACAGAATAATCACTGATAAGCATTAAGGTTTAATATGCTCGTGTTGCATAATAGATTTATATTTCTTATTAGGCTAACAGCAATCCTCACCAACTGTTTTCTTGTCTAGTGTGCAATTTAGGCAGATTCATGAAAGGGAATAGTAATTCTCAAGTTTTGTAGAAAACATAAAAGAAAAAATGATGGCTACACAGAATGTAAGTGTCTGTTAAGATGAATACTATTTTCTTATGACCTACACACACAGTAGATAATTCATTTTATTTCTAATTTCATCATAATCATAACAAGTGTATAGTGAATGCAAAAAATTCTCTCAATATGTGTTACAAATAAATGCAATTCAGTTGTAACATGTAATATCGCAGTAGGTGTAGACTAGAGGAACAATCTCAATAATGCTACAAATACATAATAAAAAATGTGTGCAGCAAGCTAATATATTAAACTTATTACTCCAACACCATGACAGAATGAAAGAAGAGCGCACTGAAATGTATTCAACATTGATCATCCTCAATAGAGAGTGACAGAAGATAGAATAGCTTGTATGGCATAAAGTCGGAAGACAATTAAAACTAAATGGCAATAACTAAATGAATCACAGACACGAATCCCACATAATTAATGAAAACTTCATACAATTAACTGGAGAGACATTTTTATAGCAATCATCTATAAATCACATTCTGTGTTGTTCATTTGTGTAGAATTAAACAGTTTACTGTGAATACTGTAAAATTTGGGCACACATACTATCTGAATAACAATACATTACAGTCTGTCAACTAATCAGCTGCCAGGAAGGTGAGAATTGCTGCTGCATCTTACATAAAGCATTCACTTTCTTGTCGGCACAGCGTAGTAGAGCCTTCTACACAACTGTATCCCTGAGACTGTGAATCCAGTCAATTTAAAGAAGCCTACTGCGTAGTTATAACACAATGTATGTGCAACTTCTTCCAAAATAAGCTGTGTGACATAAAATACATTCCTTACTGAACATTACAATAATGGACCTAACATAGCATAAAAACTGAATTATAAAACGCTCACTCAGTTTACAACATTTCTAGTTATAAATGATGGGAATGAGGAAGAAACATTCATGCCAATGATGAACAGATGAACATGAAATGACGGTAACTCTTAATCTCACTAAGTGGGCTTGCTAGCAGCACACATGGTGACATACTAGAAGCTGGGGTTATTTCTCAATACCTTACACATGTACATAACAAATATATGGAGCTGGATACGTCACAAATAAACACAAACAACGGAGCAAGATTTCTTAGTGAGCTAAAGCAACTGAAAAGTAACTGCAACTGTTTTCAAAGCTTCAGAAATTAAAGATTTCTGAATATTAATAATATATGAACAAGGTGATGTCAATACTATAAAAAACTGTTACAGATATTAATCAGTATTAATAATGATAAATATTACAATCTAGTGGTCACATGTAAATATGTTAGCAGCATGACTTGCTACATCATATGGCTGCTAAGAATGGTGCATGAAACATGAAACAACGAAAAAACCACACAAAACAAGTAATATCATGATTGGAATATAAATGAACAATTTAAACACCACTCATTTGTTTAAAAACGTCTTTTTCCATTCCTTAATTCTTTAGTTGCATACAACATTGTTGCACACACAGTAAATGCAAGTACTTTCTTGCATTCATAGAGATGCAAAATGAAATAAGAAGCTCTGAAATGTAAGGCCACTATACTATAATAAGTACAGCATCACTTTGTTCTCTTATTGATTCAACATTGACAATAATCACAACAGGAGTTAAATCATACACATAAAACAGAGAACTACAGCCCAACTGCTGTGAAATGGCCAGCATGATCCATGCTGCATTACTTATTAAAACCTCCAAGCTGCACTTCATATCTTGTTCTACTAACAAGGGCTTTTGAAGTGTTTAAAATTTGATGGAGACAACTTTAGAATGGACAGTGGCAAAACGTTTTACGAATAGAGAGGAGGAGAAGGCAGAGGAATAGAAAAGTGACAGAGAGAACTGCCCCTCCTGTAACCTCCTTCTGCCACAATTTCTGTTTCCCTGACTATTCTGCGGTGTATGGGCTCTACAAACAAGATAACAACACAGCAACAGGCTCTGTGGTTCATAACAACTTGACAAATATGTATAATCAGTTTCTTCTTATAGTGAACTGTTATTACATCCAGCTAGTTCAACAGCTAGGCTCCAGGAGTTTCACAACTGAGGTGTGCATATTTTATCTCAGCCTCAATGCCATACAACTAAGCATGTAAATGCAGTTCTTGCAGTTACAATGTGCTTGTTACATGTGCTCGTTATACACTTCTGAAAGTAATTATTCTATATCAACTGTAGTTAAAAAAAATAAAAGCATGTACACACCTCAGTTTTAAAGTCAAGAGTAGGAAACCACTGATCACTAAAACATTACTGTACTGGACATTAAATCCATATTGTTAACATATTAATTTTCTTTATTTATGTCCCTTTATCTCAAATAAGACATAATTTTCCTTCAGGACAAGAAAAGTGTGTTTTCCACTCATATAAAACATAACACATATTATTACAGCTAAAACAGAAGGTACAGACATTTTCTATATTCATAAGTAATGAAACATATACACGAAAACATTATTTTGTTGAGACTTAAGCACCATCTCTTTGGCTTTTAAATTTATGTTCTTCTCCAGAACCTAGACTCTTCCTGATGTTGTAGACCATTCTTTAGCATCAAATGCTTAGATACTAATAGTCAAGTAGGAATGTTAGATACAGCAACTAATTCAGTGTCATATTCAGCATCGTATTCACTCCACATGACACACATTTTGTGATACTGTAGTTTTATCACAGGAGTGACAACCCAGAACAAAGCAGTCTTGAAAGACTTAGTTGTTGAAATACAATACAAAACAACACAAATGTATAAGTCTGTCTCACATATACTATATTATTTACTTTGAGCATTCAATATTGCTGCAGATTAAATAATTAATAAATAATAATTACTTGTAATTAGCAAGATAAATGCTCCAGCATATAACCCAAAAGTAAAATATTTCACTTCATCATAAAGTGCATACACTTACCCTGATTAACATATCAGTTAAAGAGACATTAAGGAACTATCAGATTAATTCAAAACAAGAAAAGCAATAAAGTTAAGTGCAACTGATATAGCAAAATATAACATCATATGCAAGACAGTCTTATTCAAGAGAAAATATTCAAACTAATGGACTTGATAAAAGCAAATATTTGGTCCCAATCTATGTTACGGTTCACTTGGAGTTGGATTTTGTGATAAAATTATTTTCCATATTGATACCAATGTATTTCATACAAGCAAAAATTGCAGGAAGAAACTGAATCTTAGAACTTAATATTTTTATGCTTAATTCCCATTCAGTATTTCATATAAGAACTGTCATCACTGCAATATATACCTAGTTCACCATTCTGGAAGTATATTCATAAACAAAATATCTGAAAAGTAAAATACAATTCAATAATGCAACATTAAGCTTACCATGACAGACTAGAAAACCCCCTACTTTATACAACATAAGTATCAAGAAATTCTTTCATTATAGAAGATTGATTTTCACATTCAGCAATAGTGAAGAGTTGTGGTTGTGTAATTCAGCCAGCTGCTGCACTAATCATGAGTGTGTGGAATTCCTGCCTGCTGCATTTTTTTTTGGCCTTTCTTTTGTCACGCTTTGCCCTAATTGTTAATTTGTACATGACCAGATGTATGCAATAGTCAGGGCTGCATTCAAAACAAAGTAAAATATTCTTGAGAAATATAGAAATAAAATAAAACAAAAGTACTAAATTAACTACATACTCAATTGTGAAGAAAATGTATTATATTTTAGATGTAAATGTACTAATTTCTGTAAGCATTTTCACTTTAGTTGATGAAAGACACAAATTCATATTTTTCTTTCGCAACACGTGACGTAAGTATTCATTAAACCATTTCACTAGCCAGAGACAGGGTACAAAGTGTTGCATTCTCAAACATGTTTCAGATCGAAGAATAAATCAAGGAGTATCACTCAAAGTAATCAGTTTACAGTTTCCCACAATGAACTATCAAGACAGACCTTAACACAGAATTGCCTGGCCTATTCTTCCTTTCAATTTTCTTTAGAAAAAGCTGACTGGACATTTATCTGTTATTTACAGTGAATAAATTATAAATGATTATGGTATTACCTTAAATAAATGAGAATGTGATAATGCAAACACATTACTACATGCAACCTGCAATCAGGGGTCCAACTATAACCATTTTAAGCACTGCAATTTCTTCACAGGACTTAGTACATACATTAAACACCATAACATATAGTTCTATTCATCATATTTTTCAACACTTTATTACTGTGGATAACCCTTCCAATTTAGTGACTTGGCAACACCACCTCAAAGTCACATACATTAAACACACTTTGTATTCATGCAGGCAGCTGGATAATTTCTGACATTGCATGCAGAGGTTCACACCAAACAAACTGAGTAGCTTGAGATTTTTCTGTGAAGGGTAGGGAATTAAAACAGCCCTGATTATTGACACTCACAGCAGAACTTTTAACAAAAGCAGCCAAAATTACTCCAAAGACATGGACTCACATTCAGCCACATAACTGGATTAGGAGGGCTACAAGCCAAGACATTTACCTTCCAAACAAATACCACCTGAAAAGATTTTTAAAAAAATTTCAAAGGCTATTTATATCCAATTATTAACACTCAGGAAAGATAGCAGCAAAGTTGTACAATGCGGGAGCAGTGACAAATCCACAAACAGCAGGGGGGGCTTGAATATCTCACGGGATGACAACAACAATGACAGTGATAAAGACATGCCAGTCCCCTGTCACAACCACACCTCTTCACTATTGACCACTAGTCAGACTCGCTCGCTGGCGCCTTCTCCTGGAGAAATGATGCAACTCTCTTCTGTTCCAGGCATATTCTTCCCAACAAGGAAACTGGAAGTTGTCTTCCCTACAGGACTTTGAAGAGTTACTGCTGTGTTGGCAGCATTGAAATAACCACCAGGCTTTGGCTTCAGGTGTCTGTTATTCATCTCCATATGAACAATCTTCATGAACTCAATCTGTGCTGCTAACTTCTGAATTTCCTCCTGCGACAAATGAGTTGTATGCTCCAACTAATAGTTATATTAAATATGACTTGTTGCGTTACTAAACTTAAGTCTTGGTGCCCAATCAAGGCATAAGTTTCTAGCATGTGTTTATGCAGCTTTCATATTATGACATTTACTGCTTTTCCACATGGTACATTGTTAATGTGCATGCTTCAAGGGTTGTTGTATTACACTTTGCAGGATGTCTTGAATATAATTAATGAAGGCAAACCAGGCTCTTTTTAAAATTGTAATAGAATTGCATAAAGCTCAGACATGGGCCAAGACTGAAGTCAGTAACAAGAACCATGGGATCACAAGGACATTTCCAGAAAAATAAAGCACAATGGAAGACCTACAACTGGGACTGAAAAATCATTAAATAATATTTCCCATATTTGCCTTTGTGGTAGTTCTAAGATCACTTCATAGCCTAGTAGCACAACCCACAAAGCACACAAAAGTAGCTGATCACACCCATATTTTACTTGTTTCCCTAGATGTTCTGGTCTACACAGCTGTCTTCAGGGACATAGCTCAGAATGTTATGAAGGTACTTAACGTTTCACAGTTGTAAAAAGTACACATAAAATGCATCTTCATGTAATACAGATAAAGTTTACAGCCATTATCCAACACAGTCTTTAAAAAGTAATGCCCCCACTGCCAGCTGTTATATAAAAATCACTGGAAAACTAAAGAATGACAGTGGTATCAGGTATATCATAATCAGCACACTCCAAACAATAGTGTGACCAGGATAGTTATAACTGTGACATATGGCTGAAGTCAGGAGCATATGCATCCCTGCATAGTGCCATCCATCCATCCATCCATCCATCCATCCATGTACATGTGTGTGTATATGCATGAACTACTCAAGAACCACTGAACAATTTTCATGAAATCTGCTAATGAGTTTTAATTCAAATACACAGACCCATGCAAATTTCAATTAAAATTACACAAAAGTAACAGATTTCTTACCTACATGTCTTTCTGTCCACATCCGCAATTTCACACACACTTAAGTCACTTAATCTTTAACACGGGCAAAAAATGTTTGAAAGAAATTTTGCAGAGAAAAACTGAACACAAGTTTTGAAACCAGAACCCTTCACTCACAAGTTTTACAATTTTAAAAATTATGAAACAAAAGCACGCCAACATGCCAGAATTTTTAAGCAATGCACACATTTCCTAACATGCCTTCATTTTAATCAAGAAAGAAAATTTGTAATAATCCCAGCAATTAATACAATGCTATAACAAATTACATTAGTGCTCATACAATTATGCAAATTAGATGGAATGTTTTAATAGCCTGCAAAACATAGTATGTTTATTTGATACCACTACCAACAGAGTGGATTGCACTAAACCGTAAAGAAACTTAGAAGGGAAAATGAAGACATATAAAAACTGTACAAAGAAGCTGTGATTATTAATATGCAACAAGGATCTGAACATTTGTAATCACAAAAACTTTTAAATTATACTAATATGTTAAATTTACAATACTCCAAATGTCTGGCCTATAGAATTGGGGCTTAAAGGAGTAACTTAAACCTGGAAACACTTTAAAATAAATCTTACTTCTTCTAGTTAAGAATGTTTCTTCACCACATACCAATAAACAGAAGAGACAAGAAACTATCATACACACATTTTTCTACATAGAATGCCACATAGAAGTATACACATAAGTAACAGAACAGGAACAAGCAGACACATAGCAGATCATGAAAATGAATTATGCCAGTGTTGAACAGCAGTAGTCACTGTGAGGGATTGAAAGGCCATTTTGCTCTGCATTATAAGTGACAAGCCTCTATGGGGGGTGGGGAGGAACAAGAATGAATGAATGACTAAATAAATGAAAACAACAACGACAACAACAACACAAAGAAGCAAATCATTCTGCTCTATAAAGGAAGATGCCAATACTGAGTGCCAAGGAGAAGGCAGGCAGATGGTTCTAGGTTTCTTATGAAACTGTTTCTTCCATGCATGTTAATCTAATTTATATTTGTTATTATTAAACCAACAAACGCAAACACAGTGTACGCAACGGTATATATTTTATAAATCCTCTGACATGTTCCGGTGCTGTAGCACCATCCCCAGGGAGATATTATACCAAGTACTACAAAAACCAGTTAAAATACATGAAATTATGTTTGTAATGATTGTATATAGTTTGTCTCAGTGTAAGTTCTGTACTCAGATTAATCTGCATACAAAACTTAAGCTGTGGCAATCTATATACAATCATTATGAATGTAATTTGTATATTTTAACTGGTTTTCAGAGTACTTAGTATATTAAACCCCAAAGGGTGGTGCTCTAGCAACAAAACATGTCGAAGGATTTATACAAACTATACCATTGTATATGTTGTGTGTGCATTTGTTGGCTTAATAATAGCAAATACAAGTTACATGGTTCTAAGGTTTTCTTTTACAAAACTATAAATCATTAAAGTACCAAAAAAAGGCAAAATTAATTTTTTTATGTGAAAGCTATCAGGATATTTAGTAGATTTGAAGCTTCTTTTTTATTTTCGTTTTTTATATGACATGCCACTGTGCACCACCAGAATAGTAGCTCTGATAAATATAAATCCATAAACTTTCTATCTATATTACCTTGAATCATTATGATATATCCAGAAGTTTTATATGTTCTTTACAGCTCTCTGGCAGCTAAGAGTCACTTTTCATACACAGAAACATAAAAACTATATAAGTAACAGTTGGTAGCACTGAACACAGGCATGAAACACCCACCACCAAATAAAATTGTTTACTCACAGTCTGATGAATAAATCTACATCAAAGATCATCACATTTGATATCATGTAACAGTCAAAAAAGGACTTCCTTTATGATTCAAAACCGGCTACAATTTCTAATAACACAATCATCTATAACCGGCTACAATTTCTAATAACACAATCATCTATTATGCTAACTCCCTTTGACACAACAATTTGAAGAAATTATTCAGGTAAAACTATAGTGAAATTTCAGCAAAGTTTTCAGGAGTAACAAATACAGGTACAAAGCTGAAAAGTTAGGGAACTTCTAAAAATTCAGAATATATGTGAACGTGTCCATAGACAAACCAATTGTCAATTATGGGAAACAAAGGATCACATTTCTGTAACAAAAATACAACAAACCGAAGGGCATGCAAAGTGGCAGATCATTTACATGATAATAATAATAATAATACAGCATTAAATAAATAAACACACAATCCTACAGCAACTGACTATTTGGAACTAGGAAAAACTGCTCTTCAATGAAGCATCAACTGCAATGCCAGCAGAAAATGTCATCCTAACAATATGCCAAATCTACCGTGACGCAATTACTTCACATGTAAATTAACACTAGTCACTGTATCACCCTTGTAGCATCCCATGAGCTGCCCCAGAGAAAGATATTTGCTATTTCAGTTTCTGGAATGACTGACATGGAAAACTGGACACAGACCAAAAATATAACTGGCCCCATGGCTGCTACATGACAGTGCTGCTTGAGAGTCTCATTTCCTGTAGATTTACTACATATCAGTTTTTAATGCAGAACTGGGCCACCCTGCTCCTGTGCATACAGCCTATCTAGACAATGGTAACTATCTGTATGTTCAGGTCATCTTGGATGTTATTGTATGTTGACTGGTAAGTCATTATCAAAGTTAGGAAGGACTGTAGGTGCCTTCTCCACAGTCAAGCAACCCAAGAAAAGTGAAGTAACTTCTTAACACTTGGCAAGTTGTAACATCCCAGAAGACCACTGTGAAAACTTTTTATCTTGCATGTTAAATAGTCCATTTGTATTGAGCACAGAAATTCTGCCAGTCATGCATGAAACAAAAGACCATCAATAAGACAAACATTACTAGCCGTACTAATTACTGCATAAATTCTTCTATTAATCCTAGAAGCAGCAGTAGCAGTTATCCAATATGTATTTGCAATCCTAAGGACCTTTATATTCTAGAGAAGTCAATTAATAATGTCAATACATGAAAACCACCCATTCCACATAGTAAATAAAAGACCATGTACTTATGACCTGTTGAAACAATGAAGGTTTTCAAACAAAATTTTGACATTGTAGTTTGTTATAAACCTACTAAGAATCTATGCAAATATTTTACAAAAATGTATCCACATATTTTATACCTATTTAAATTACAACGGACTTGGGATTTATGCCTGTAACTAATCACGTAACACATAGTATTTCATTATAAACAAGTATCTTGTGTCTGAAATATGACTGATCTACTGTATAGCAATCAATAAAAAAAGCACAAGCAAATAAAGGGACTTCTTTGAATAAATATCATGAACATCTGTTTTTTAAATTGAATGATGGAACAGAAAGAGGACATGATCCTTTGTGTGACATGATGTTCATTTTACACATAAGAAAAAGCAGCCTTAGGAAATTAAATAGTGGTAAATACTACTCCAGTAACCATGAAGATATACATGGTAAGCATAAATATCATAATCTGCCACATGAGAAAATAAATACATATGTAATGTCAGACAACTGCAGAACCAACTGTATCTGGCTTGTGAATGAACTTCAGAATTACCAATGTCAGCTGACAACTTTCAGAAATATTATTATACTCTTTAGTGAAATAGTGCAGTAATTTTCTTAGGATGATAATTAAAAAAATAATAGATGAAAAAAATTAAGAAATTTTCAGAACAGTTCCTGTGCAACCCTGAAATATATCTGCAATAATTTTTCAGTCATAATAAAACATATAAGATAAAAAAAAATTAAGAAAGTTCAGCACAGCCCTGCCTACACATACAGGGTCTCAATCTTCACACTTTGAAGAAAGCAGAATTTTTCAACATTGGTAACAACGTAAAAAAATTATATGTTGTCACATTGCAGAGGACAGGAACTTCAAAAGAAAGCAACCTTCCTACTTGCCTCTAATCCCTCAGGATGTTCCACATGAGCTACAGTACTCACAGAAATTATAAATAAACAATGCATAACTTTTTTAATTTTCCACTTCTTTTGTGAAATTAAATAATTTACCCCACAACAGTTATTTTCAACACTTACAATACTCATCAAAAGCCAACCTTTAAAAATGCTTTACTAGGTGAGAGTACTGTCATTGGTTTACATTCTGCTATGTACTTCGTCACTGTTTCCTGTCTTACCATACACCGAATATAGTTATTTTTAAATTCAGGGGAGGTAGTAAGCCCCATCTCCACAATGTTAATTTTGTCATATTAAGATAAAATTTTTTAAACTAAAAACTATACACACATGAATTGGTACACAAGCAATTATGGGCTTTCTCTATTTACTGACTTTCTCTGTAGTCACATACAGTGATTCCAAGGGACCAAAGAGTATTAACATCTAAAGTAGGAAAACCTCTTAAAATCAAGTCATTTAAAACAGTACATCCATACCAGCTACAGACATTGCTTGATTCTAGCTCTTTGCAAATTGAAAACACAATGGAACAAAATGTTCCCTTTGAAACATTTATTAATAATTATCTCAGTTACAGATGTAATAAATAAGTATGACGTGTAAGTAAAAGAAATATCACACATCCCAAAGTGATCATTTGGATGAAGTTCTGTGCAGCATGATTGAATACAACAAAACTATCCTTTGGTTTCCTATCTACTGACTATGAAAACACAAGGCAATTCTTAAAAGGGACTGGACTTATCTTATGCCAAATGGAGTGGCAAAAATGTGATGATAACATGAATATTTACAAAAAAAAAAAGGAACAATTCAGTGACATATATGAGCGTCAATGTGAAAAAATTATTATTAAGAAACAGTGTGCAGGAACAAAAAGTAACCAACATTCACCATGGTTCATCAGAAGTAAACCTCACCCTGCTGGAAATCATACTAATCACATAACATACAAGATCCTACTCACATATGTGTGGGTTATGTTAATATGCAAAAAGGGGCAGAGACAAAAAGGCAACTGACAGTTGTCAGATAAAATAATGACCCTACATAATACACAAAGTACATGGTTCCACTACTGTCAAGACATCATGTTAAAGTACATGGAGATCAAATCTGAGACATTAGCAAGAAGGGAAAACAGTTTAAATATATGACAGCAAATCCAGTGAATGAAAATAGTTGCAACATTCCCAGTGGCTGTTCAAAACCAAACAGTTGAAACTTTTGTGAACATTATCAAGGACCGGATTCTACCTGGCAATGTCATCATAAGTGACTGCTGGGCATCACACAGCACACTTTATATTTCGGGTACTCCCACGAAATAGTAAACTACTCCATTATCTTCGTTAATAAAAGTGCTATAGCACACACTAATACTATCACACAGAGACACCAAAAAGCATCACTGAACACATGCTGTAGAAACACAGGCTATATCCTCTACCCAGCACAATACACGTTCGGGGTGAAATGCAAAGCAGAAAATACAGTTACACTTCACAAATTCCTGGAAATTTTGAGACATATAAACTTCAGCCAACCAGACAAAGATGATGGACAAGAATGTAACACTTCATATTACAAAGACATGATCTAATAAAGTACTCTCTTATTGAAAATACAAGAATGTACAGCTTATAGTCATACATAGTAATGTAACTTTGAAAAACAAAATACATGTCCTCCCTGAACTTTTAGTCTGACCTTGCAAGAAGTAAATCAGGGTAGTGTTAAATTCAGGATGCCAAGTGAATAATTCTGCAAGAACTGTCTGTAGCCTAAAACAAAACTGAATGACAGCAATAAGGGTGAAGTGTTAGAGCCATGTTTCCAAATACTTCATACTGCAAGATTACAAAATATGTGACAATTTGTCATAATGCATGTATGACATTACACCTGAGAGTCTTGTGTTGCCAAATGTGACATATGAAACGTGTAACAAAATTCTGTAGTCTACTTACAGAATGTGCAAATGTAGCACCTGTACCAGCTGCTGCCAGCACACCAGTTACACCACAAAAATTATCCTCTCACACATCAATATCTTTATCTTGCCTGAATTTGTCTTCATTGTTTTTCACATACTACCACTGTTGGCAATATGCTGTTAACAATTCAGCATCTATCACCTTCCTTGTATCTCTATTGGTTGCTGACACACCATTCAAGCATGTGTGTCTGCCCTTTTGCTAAAAGCTAACCAGTGCTACTGTGATATGAATTAATCCTTTCCTGCATCATACAATGAATTCATGGCACTCTGTTTTACTTTGTTCAAAACATTAAAGTTTTGAATGTGAAAGATGATTTTGGGTGTTTCCAGTTCATGATAGCATGCAATGTTTTACCTAATGCTTGACCCTTACCAACAGAATGAGGGCACATACAAGTCTTAGTGGCCAGTTTTCACTTAAAAATTACTTTCTTCTAGCAGTACTTCCAATCCAAGAAACGGGCATACTGCTGCATGAAGCCACATGTAAATTACCTAACCTAACACTTACTTACCATCACAAATAAATTAGTGTATCATGCGAGTTTACATATGGTTGTACTTCTTGAATAGGTTTTTCTGTCTTGTAATAGTAAACTCGTTCACATGTCACTTTACACTTGTGATACAACATACACGAACACACTGCACATTGGCAAATACATTTAAATGGAACCATGTTAGTTACAGACCAGCCACGGTATTAGACAGAGAGAAATTTCTCTACTATGTGCAGAAATTCTCTTGTCCTCCAGGAATTATGAAATACCCAAATTTCTTCATCACTAAACGTACAATAAAAGGGTGTGGCCACTACCTTAACATTGTATGAAGGGGTGTTTCACCAGCTGTAACTAGTCAACTAAATGACTTATAATGCTGTTGTATGTGGTTTTAGTACAAAATAAGGCTGTAATTTCACGAGAAAACTTATTGTCTATCAAAATTAAGTGAAAAGCGCAATTGATATTTTTGACACAAAACATATTACTGCCACCCCCTACACACTACTTAAGAATACAGTATACAGAATCTTCACTATCAGTCTCACCTAAAACTTTTCCATAATAACCAAGCAAATCTATTTGATATCAGTGGAAATTGAATATTCAGTGTACTAATGCCAGTAACAATTATACAACCACAATCATAGTAGAGTATTTATTGATCTAACATGTCATTACTAGTACAGAACGCTTAAAATGACACACCTTCATAACATGTGATTTCAGGCTTCTGCCACAAAGTAGAGTAGATCTAGCTCCTCTGGAATATTACACAGTATATAGTGGTGATACCTTGCCGATGTATCAGGACAAGGGTCAAGAAATCTTGGATCTCCAGACCCTTGAAAGTGGGACTGATGGGTTGTCCAGAAATGTCGCTAAGGAATTACCACTCTACACTGCAGAATATCCCAAAAGAACCCAGATCATATCATCATCATGTTATGAATTTAGTGTTTTGTGCTTGTTTGGAAAACACCATAAATTATGTATTTTTTTACACTATCTTTTTGTTATAATTTAATGCTTACAGTGTGTAACAATTCTGATCCATTCAGTACTTTGTCTTTGTGGCTCTGTTTCCATCAAGGTATCACTATGCACAACGACCTATGCCACATGTTTGTGGTTAAGTTTTACTGTTCCCTTATAATGTAAAGTTTCATAAAAATGGATGATACAAAAATTACGTGTTGTACATAATTCTGCCTTCATGCAATTAGTTCATGATTCCTGTCTGATTACAGGATTATACTATGAATCAATTAACTGTTTTTTAACTACTAAACAGCTTTCTGTTTGCACATATCAAAGTTACAGACACGTTGCTACTGTTCACTGGTTAAACACATTAAGATATCATGGATTGTGTCACTTATAATCACAGGAAACAGAATATTTCAAGAAATACATAGATGCTCATCTTGCAACAATATGGCATTTTGTAGTTACAGTGTAGCAAAAATGTTAACTTAAATCATTTTTGTGCTGAAATATAACGGTAAATACCTTTTAGTGATACAATGATGCTTCAGCACATAAGTTGTAACAAAAAAAAATTATGTGAAAAATATTCTTATTTTTCTAAATTTCTGTTGGAAATTAAGTACTTTTAAGATGACAACCCTCCCATAGTGTTGGTGACAATGTTTTTTTTTACACTGTCAATCTGGCTGTGCATCATAGCTTGCATTCTGTGTAAATAATACAACATTTTACATAGTATTACTGCAAACCCTTACCCACTGTGGGGGACTGTTGGATGTTCATGGTGTGCTCAGCAAAACTGTGTTGCAGACATTTCTTATGGGAAAATAGTGTTATTTGAATGCAATTGCTTCAGGACACCAAATCACTTAAAATATGTAAACTTTTGCACTAAACATTTATGTGGTGGTTGGTAGCCAATGCCACCAGCTTTCAATGCAGTTGACTGTGTGGAACTACCCAAATTTATCAGTTAGTATTTAAGTTTTTTAAGGTTTGCCAATTTTTTTTCCCTACATATTTAAGTATTTTCAACCCCATATAATAAAGACCACACTAGGTGAAACTGCATTGAGCAAGGGGCCACTCTCAATACATTATAATTAATTTTAATAGTACAACCTTTTTACAGAATTTTAAATCTTCCTCTTTTTGTTTTTCTACTGTAATTTTGTGAAAGGGAAAAAGAAAATTTACTTACCCAGAGCACACCCCTGCAGACATACACTCACTATGTGCATCGTTCAATGTTAATAGCAGCAGGTGCTGTTTTCTCTGTCACGAACATCCTTCTGTATATTTTGCATTGACCTCTTAGTGATATTTAAAGTAGAATAGGAATTTGCCACTAAGGCAGATGCCATTCTCATGCATCGAACATGAGGTGTAGGGGTTTCACCATCTTGTGTAACCAAAGTATGAAGATGAACTCTACTCTGCACAGGGTAAGAGCCATGCATGTTTCTTTTAGCAAGTACCGATGGTGGATAATACGGAAAAAAGTGTACCTTAAGCTCCTCATTTTCTTGATACAAATCAGCTGTTTCTTCAGGCATCAGCCCAATTCCGTTCAGAGAGAAGGAAGCTGTGACACCCCTAGCTCGTGCTCTATTGTCCCACTGGTCTCCCTGACCTCGTAACACTCTTACAACCTGAAATAACCCACTCACTTTGCAGTACTTTTATCACCAAAATGAAATTATACATGCTGTATATTCTTACATGGGCCGGGTAGCTCAGTTGGTATAGCGAATGACTACGGACTGAACGGACCGGGATCGAATCCCGGTCGGGACGAGATTTTCCACCCGTGCAGACCAGCTCTGGGGCCCATCCAGCCTCCTGTAAAATGGGTACTGGGTCTTTCCTGCGGGTAAAGTGCAGCCGGGGTGTGCTGCTGACCACTCACCCCCTTCTAGTGCCGCAGTCACGGAAGAGTAGAGCTATACCTCTACCCACCCTCTGGGCCACACCGGGCCTGTAATGGGATCACTTTACCTTTTTTTATATATTCTTATAATAAAACCCAACTAGATGCACTAAATTTTCATATTTATTTTTGGAATAAAACTCTCCATGTTTTATTCCAAAAATAAATTAGAGAAATCAGTGCAACTAGTTGGGTTTTATGATAAGAATTTATCACAATGCATGGTCATCTGAATGTCAAATGCTATGTATTCTGAGATGGAACAAGTGCCCACTTAATTCAAGTCAAGAAACAAAGTTATTAAATTTATCAGAAAATAGGTTAATTTAGTCTGAAGATGTGCATTCTTTGTACAAAACATACAATGCCTTCATCAAAAAAATCTCAAGTTAGCCTACATTTTTGTCTGCAAAAATACTCAAATAATTTCATTGAAAATTTGAACTGGAAGCCTCTGTTCGTGTAATATAAACCATTCAATAGTGTGCACTTTTGCATTTCTCTTGTGTGTGGGTTTGATTCCTTTAATGTGGTAATGGCTGTGGATAACAAAAACAGTAGAATTCATTAAGGCCTGTAGCCAGGAAAGATGCAAGTGAGTGCAATGCACCCACGGAAATTTAGCAACTAAACATGCCATTACCTCCAATACACACTGCATTATTTTCAGAATGAGATCCCCACTTTCAAAGCACACAATAATAAAAGATGTATTTCAAGATAAAAGTAGATTCATGAAAGAAACTTAAACATTTTTAATTCTTTACACTACTTACCTTACTGTTGTGGTATGATACGTACACACCATTTATTTTACATATCATAACACATACCCGACATCTTGATGGCAATTTAATTTTTATATATTGTAAATATATGTTTTACTTCTATGAATTTTAACTTACAACACAATATTTTAACTTTTACCCATATACATCTCAGAAGATTTACCACCAACCTGACTACAACTAAATTTTTTACTAATTTTTACAATTTTGTAATTTATATTTTAATAACTATTGTAAACTCATGGGATCCCATAGAGTGAATATAATTGCACTATATTTTACTTTACTTTGAGATTTTGTAATGGTAGCCCAGTGATGGTCGTCACTGAGCGAAATATGTTACTATGTTTAAATGAAGAAAATAAGTGGTTATATTTGATAAATAAAAGATGTTTTGTCTTTATATGTCCTACAGGCACCATAGGATGTCCTCCATTAAATTAATATGCAATAACAGTACCAACAACTGCACACAAAAACCAGAAAAACCCAGGCTGTCACAAGATACAAATGGCATTTAAATCTGCTTCCTAGACGTTACATTGCATCAAATTCAACAGTAAAGTTTTGTTTAGGTTTGATAAGCCATTCTTAATCTGTATGTTAATGAATGCACATATTTTCTAAACACATAAACTTACTTTAGGTCCAAAAACGAGTCCTACAGTGACTGATGTACTTAGCTGAGTTCTGATAAATCCAAGAAGATACTTGATATCTGGACCAGCTTGTGGAAAGATGAACAAACTGTTAAACACAAAACAGGAATATGTAGACTGCAGAGAACAAAAGACATTACAGTTCATTAAAATTTTTAACAACCTTCCCCACAAAATCAAAGACTTGGCCAATGATATATTACCGTTCCAGAATGCTTTAAAGAGGTTTTTACTTGCAAATTCCTTTTATAGTAGTAAGGAATATTTTAATTATCGGAGAAGTTCCATTGAAATTTAAATGAACAATTAGTTTCAAGCATCTTAATGCTGTACTTTATTTATAGCTAAGATTCTGTCAACTCTATGTATATTATATTAGTATGTAAGTGACAATGTCTATAGCCACAGGATTGTATCCTAATTTGGATTTATGTAACGCAAATAAATTACAATTACAATTACATAACTACAAGGACACTTTTGAAAATGGCACTTGGTGACACTTAAACTGATGGAAATTTCATAAATATCAATGCAATATTTCACTTGTTTTTAAGAACCCTGAGCTTCAGATCATTAAACAGATACACAAAAAGAAACATTATTGTACAGACACATTCAACTCATTGGTTCCACAGTTCCATAATGTTGCTATTGGCATGGAACACTGAGTGCACCTTGTCACATATTATTGCAGTCCAAATATGGAGCCATTATACTGTGATACAGCATTGTTACAAATACTTTACAATGACTAGTGTTATAATATCCATAATTCTTTCATCCACAGAGGTTGAATAGCATAAAACATAATTGGATTTGTGAACAAAAGAATGCTTTAGAGCATGGCTTCTCAAACTATGTTATGCACATCACTACTGGTATGCCAACCACTGGTTACTGACATGCAGATTAATACTAAGTGGAAATGTAAGAAAGATAAACATGTTTAAAAAATGAATACAACATAAGCCACATATATTTGCTAATACACAGCACATCTGGAAAAATTATATCTCAACCCTGCTGTCAATTCCAATTTCAGATTTTTTAAATGAATTTCAGTAAAGTCCGAGAATCTCTATTTTAGACAGCCTGACTTCACTGAGGTTTCGTGATCTAAAAAATGTTTTTTCCAGAAACTGTTCAAACAAATTAATGCTATAAATCAATAAACATACACAGATTCACACAAAATAAAAGGACATAACTTTTTATAGGCATAAGTTTTAGTGTAACAGGTGTTTCCAAATGAGCCTAAAAACTGCTGAATTTCAATCTGAATATTGGCTAGGGAGAAGCGTAATATGAAAGCGATGAATGTTTACATTTATATAATATCAAAGACAGGGGAAAATTCTGTTTCATATGTTAAATTATGATGTACTCAAATTTTATCAGCCCTTAAAAGCATGGCCAATAAGAGAATACCAAAAATCTGTTTATAAAAGTAAAGTTCTTAAATTCTGATGTAATGAAGTTGCTACTTACTGGAAGGCTACCATAGCTGTGTTGACAACAGCAATGTTATAGATGGCATAGCTGATGAGCCGCGCCTCATTATACAGTGATTCTGCATTCCGCACGTTGTAGCACACTTTTATCCCCCATGAAAGGAACAATACCTCCCCTTGATAAACACAAAATATTACAAACTCAAGTTCATGACATTCACATTTTACTACATACAAGAAGTCAGTGTTGTCAATGCCTTATACAACTTGTCACATTAAAATTATGTGAAATTTAACCGTCTCTTTTCATGGCCTATCCTTACTGATGAATAAACAAGTTCAACATGTATCAGGCAATGAAGAAAGTTAAAAATTTGTATTTTTTTTGTTTTATGACAAGTTGTGTTAGATGGCTCATGATACAGAGATTTGACAAAGTCTTATACTCTGTTTCCCTTATGGCCTCTCAGGTGTGATGGGATTTATCTTGCAGTTCTTATTGCAAATAAACATATTTCTAGTCTAGATACAACTAATACTTTGCTCGTGTAACTTTATTATTGCAATATTTTCACTATTATCTAATATGCTATCTTAGATTCAGAAAATGTGTAATACTACATCAATTGCATTGTCACAAATGGTGGAGTCTGGAAGAAGAGACAAAAATGCTTATGCTCTGTTTGGAGATTCAGTTTTCTTCAGATTGTTGAGCAAGGAATGGGAAGTTGATTGACGCACATGTTATTTTATGACACTGACTAACTTTATATATTGTAGAATAAGATGATAATACAAAAATGATCATACAGACTCAGGTGGAGGGACAGAAAGAGCAATAATTTGAAGAACACTATAATAGGAATAAGTGCATGGGACTGATTTGCTGACAGAAATATACATTTACACAGATGAAAGAGGACAGATTGTATAGGCAGACCGCAGAACAGACGTTGCTTAAAACCACATTCAATTACTGACCACAGGAAACAGACAATATTGCAACATTTTTTAAATAGTAGACTAAAGTAAAGAATGGCTTAAAGAATATTTTTGAGTGAGAAAAGAGGAAGATGACAAGAAAAGGAACCTCTTAGAATGCTGCTAAATAAGCCAAAAATAGAAAAGAGCAGTGCGTATGTTTGGATGCAGTGGATGAAAAGGTAAACTTGCCATGTTGTACACAACATTGATGTACATCCTGCCATCAAACACATAACTTTGCATTATATATATATATGCATTTTATTTTAGGATGTGAAAAGATAAAAAAAACCACACATTTTTAAGTTCTGGTTAACTCCACCTACCAGCACAAACTGGAAGGTATCCATTGTCTTTCCACTTTGAAGGTGAAGAAAATAATCAGAACACCTCTGTCAAGAATTTATGTGTTTGTCAATGCAATTATGTCATATCACTGACTGAGTTCTTTTCATCGCTATATACAATTATATTATTTATTCTTATACACATCTGAAATCATTTGTCAGCAGTAAAGTAACAAACTCACACCTTGCAATAGCATAGATCTTGAGAGCTGCTAGTTGTTCATATTGTCTTGAAATCCCCCATGTTTTATAGTATCTGAAGCTTCATATCTGTCTCTAATGGGAAGAAAAAGAACCCTGTCTTGAGCCAGACAAATCCAAACCACTATTCTGCACCATTTTTAAAACATCTGGTCTAATATTTTCTTACAATATATGTCTGTGTATCACAGGCAGCTTCTTACCTCTAGGTTCAAGGACTAATTTTGTATACATTATATTTCTCACCCTACATATCACACATACCAAATATTTCACACACCCCCCTTTCCCCTGTCTAGTAAATCTGATAATATTGTACAAAAATACAAGTTACGGTCTCCTCATGTTCTTTTTCCAGTTTCTTGTTATCTCCTATCTCTCCTCAGCACAATCACACTAAATTTATCTTCTTTAATTATAGTGAGACAAGTAATTTGGCATCCACACAGAATGTTTATTGGTTGTTTGCACTTTAAATACAAAGACCAAAGAGAACAGAAAACGACAGTAGAAGAGAAGACCGTAGGGTTGGGGGGGGGGGGGGGGGGGGGGGAAGGGGGGTGGGGGGGGGGGGGGGGGAGAAATAGAAGAGGGGGGGGGGGGGGGGGAGGAAAGTTTTTCTCTCTAGGATTTTACATTGTGGAAAGATAGTG
>Ga0136643_10003503_pt1 | contig 21180 bp, 15 predicted proteins | sample TergutLab28metaG_FD_96883 | JGI IMG/M metagenome (GOLD analysis project Ga0136643, IMG submission 96883) | Labiotermes labralis P1 segment gut microbial communities from Petit-Saut dam, French Guiana - Lab288 P1 (version 3) (version 3) | ecosystem: Host-associated > Arthropoda: Insects >...
CCCCGTTCCAGACCCACTACTACTCAGAAAATCTGGTAGCGCCGGGGATCGAACCCGGGACCTCTGTATCTGTAGCCAGAAACTCTGACCACTAGACCATAGAGGCGGTCATAATATAATATAATATAATATAATATAATATGAAGTTTGGTACAAAAAGTCCATCGTCAACAGAACACACAGAAGGATGGAAATCTTTCGACTGACAGGCAGAGTGCTGCACAGAACAGATTATTAAAACTTGTATTTTGCTTGGATAAGTCGTGGCTTATATTAAGTAGAAACGAAAACGACCAAAATAACAGGTGTTTATTATAAAGTCCCCATCCTCTTCGCGAAGTTTCCTCTACATGACCTTAAATTACAGTCAAAACGCACAGAATCACAGTGCCCATATTTTAGGAGGAGACGATTTTAGATTAGTACGTTTAATTAATCCTAATAAGTCAGGAAATTAAGTTATAAGAAGAGGAAATCTAGAGAAGTCCACTTTAATTGAAAGAACCGATGCACAATTGAAGAAAAGAAGTTGATACTATTTCAGGAAAAGAGCTGTGCGACGTGTTGAGAAATATTTTCAGCAGTTGCGAGACCGTGTTTCAGGCAGGAGGTCCGTATTTCGAGATTCTGACCTACGCCAGAGGAAGAGCTGGCGCTAAATTCCCGGTGGATGTAGGCTTTGCGTGCGATAAAGCGCCCTTGACAGCTGCCCTACTAAGGGACACGGTAATGAGACCTCTCTGTATACCGTTGTCATACGGACAGGTGGTATACCACAGAGATGAAGGCAAATTTTAGTAGCTGTACACACGAGCTCTATCGAAATGGACAAAAAAGTTAACTAACATCCAATGACCAAGTAAGAAGGAAGGGCAAAATTTTAGTATCAAATGTCTACTTTTCGTGTCTTTTTGGCTTTGCGTCACGGATTCCTCACTGCTGTAGTGAATTATGGATTTTATTACAGAAATTCTTGTCATGCAATCTTGGACTGCAGTCATGATATCGCTTTATTTAAAAGTTCTAAAAAGATTTTTCAGGAAAGCAAAAAATTCCGTTTCAACATAACTTGCTGTAGTGGGTCTGAATTAAGGACATTCGCATTCAAAAGTACACTGCACACAGACCATATATCTGTGACGTCAGCTTGTGCTTCTGGGACAGTTCCTCGAACTGATGTAAGGCATTCTTTTCATTATTCTTTTCAATTTACATTTCACAAAACTTTGTAATGGAAATTTTATATTTGTAGTTCCGTGCATCGTAATTCTAGGTTGAAGAAATCCAACGAAATGCAACAGTATGCAGACATTTATTTACTGCCAAATTACTCTACATGTTTCGGGCGTCCATCGCGCCCATCATCAGGAGTATATAAAACTGTATCTGCAGCCTCTGGTACAGATCATACAATCTGGGGAACAAGCTTCCTCAAACGTGACAAAATAAGGACTGGTTTGGGCGCGATGGACGCCCGAAACATGTAGAGTAGTTTGGCAGTAAATAAATGTATGCATGCTGTTGCATTTCGTTGGATTTCTTTAACTGTTGGAACGGAAAGCTTCACATTTCCGAAAATTTTATGCAGTTTGTCTTTGTTTTGAATCATACGAGTCACATACATTGAGCCAAATTTAGTTACTGAAGTATGTTGCAAGTGGTAGTTCCAGGCATGTTATTATTGGGATTTATATTGTTTAATAACGTTTGTTTCCTTGTGCAAAATAAGCACTGAGACAATAAAACGTTTAGTGCAAACAAGATGATTGTAAATATCAAAGAACGACACTAGGTGACAGATCACTGGGAAGAATGTTAAACAGATATCAGCTACATTAAACAAACTATTATCTCTCTGCATATCGCTGAGTTATGACGTTACACCGCCAGATACACTTTGAATTTCTTTGTTGCTGGTTTTGTGTTACATTAGGAGGCGGTATGAAGAAAACTGCCTCCTTTTTTTCCAGCAACTATCACTATAATAACAAAGAAATTTACACATATCGTGGGTACATTATTTAAAGAGTTAGATTAATTTTTCACAAAGTTTCCTTCACTATCAAATTATATTTTCCAATTTTGAGTGAGACACTGTTTATCTGACGCATAAAACCCTTTGCTTCAGCTTGTTGACGTACGCAAAACGGCGTCATTCGAATGCGTCCTTCAGGGAGACCAAATGTGGAAGTCGAGTGGTGCTGAAACGGGACCGGAGGGTTATGAGTGCTTGATTCATCCTCCCGTTTGACCGAACCCTTCGAATTTTTTGTTTTAACTTCTTTAATGTCTGTATATATCGCTCTGAATTGACTATGGCACATCTCTTCAAGAATTCCACTAAGAAGATACATTCACTGTCCCATTAGTCGCTAAACAAAACCGCAAACAGCGTCTGCACACTGTGTTTGTTGTCACTCATCTTCCCTACAGTCCCAACTTAGCACCCTCAACTTCAAACTTTTTGGCCTCCTGAAGGGTACACTCTGAGGACGCAATTTTTTGGGCATCTCCGAGCTGAAACACAGTGATCTTTAAGCCCTTCGATGGTGGAGTAAAGAGTTTTACGCAACCGGCATAGAGAATTTCTTCCAACAGTGGAAAAAATTCGTTGATAGTGATCGAGACTTTCCGGAAATATGATCTCAACTTTGTAGAGAACGTACCCATGATATATGTAAATTTCATTATAACTGTAATTATAATTTTAAGCAAAGCGTAGGAGGCATTACTTTCGTACTGACCTACCTATTAGCTTGAATGCACTAAACTAGCTGAAGAACGGATCAAGTGATCAAGTTTCCTGTATATTATGGTACAGCAATATTTACCAAATGGTTTTTTGCTTAACATGTTTTCCCGCATAAAAGTCTAATACAGAGTGACAATTTTGATCTAAACATCATTGTAAATTTCAATACAATATTTGTAGCGTTTGTTGGAAAATAATTCACTCATCGATTCATTCATTCAAACATTTCTAATTTGCTGAAATACGATCATCAAAATTTAAAAATAATTATTTTTCTTTTGGTACCGAAAGGTTCAATTTTCCTATTCATCAAGCATTGTGTCTAGGTCTAATATTTCTAAATAATAGTACATGAACTCATACACTTGTTTCAATGTTCATCTTTTATAATTCTTACTTCTTTTCCGTCTAATTTTTTTATTCATGCACAAGTATGTTTTATGGGTTCCGATGAAGTTGTTGGTCCCAAAAATGTTCTATGACCAAATAAAATTTAGAAACCCTAGTGTACAGAAGCAGGGTGGCAAAACAACGGAAAACTTATAGAGTATCCATGGGCGCCTAGCAACACCTGACAGCACAGGTACAGCATATAAACGGAACATAATTTCATGACCACCACGCGTTACGGTAATATTATGCTGGGCACACACAGAGAGGAGTAGAGATTCACCTTACAAAATCACTTCAGACAGGTCGATGAGGTATCCAGTATATGTTAATTGCTATTGTTAACCAAACCATAATTAATGTCATATAACGCTCGTTTAGACTTTATCAAGGCTAATGTGGGTGTAAAATTGTCAACAGTAAACGTACGTTGCAACACCAGCTATGTCTCACGTCAGTGACTCACAAAGGAGTGACGATGTAAATAATTGTGACTTTATTAGGGCATGCACGTAAGCCACTCATCCTCTGACAGACCTTCCCTCACGCTTGAAGTCACAAGACGAGACATGCATATTATGCACATCACACATGCGTGTGACTCTAGCGTCAACATAGGCCAGGTGGGTGCAGTAACTGGGTCACTGATCAAAAGTCTGGGGTCAAAAAGTATACACTCCATTTCTAACGTCTGAGTGACACGTGCCACACGATTATTGTTTCAGCTTGCCCCACACTCCTCTTCCGTTGCATTTAACGTATGTCACCTTAGGTTTCAACACAAAGCTGTTTAGTATTGCATCAAATGTACCATACAAAATGCCACGAAACTTTCTACAATTCAGTGGGACTTCATTTATGCACAACAATCGAAACAGAACCCTACAATATTAAATGTCTCTGTTGACCGAACTGTCACCTGGATTTGTTTAAGTTTTAGAGAAATACAAAAATATCATCCCACAGCACCCTCAACACCACTATAACATGAATTAAAGGTGACAAAATAATACTTTGTAAAAGAAAGTGGAGGAAATTACACAAATAGGAAGTTCACAGTTACTTTGCTTATTATAACCAGGAAAACGAGACGAACAACACATTTAGCGATAGTGTAGGAAATGAGAAGGAGCTAAATATTTTGTGTGGAATATTGTGTGGTATCAAATAGCGAATGGGAGGGAGATATATTCTGAAATAAACAGGTCTTGGGTCATCAACTAGATTAAAATAGGTGAATAAACGGCAAAGGTGATTGTAGGATCGTGAAAGTTGAAAACTTGCGTGTTCTATGGAATCAAAGGCTCCAAAATAATTTCATTTTCATGCCTCAGCAAGCACCTTGGACTAAAATAGAAGTAAAGCAATCCCTGTGCACGTCATGAAAGCCCATGGAGGACTGGGGATTTGGTGCCACTCATAAACTCAGTTCTTGTAGGAGGTAAACGATCAGCTTCCACACACTGGTCGTTTTACACCCGGGGAAAAAGCCGTTCGTTCCCAGTAAATAGTAGGCTACGTGGGCTGCACAGACGTTCTGTTTGACTTGAAGAGCAAAAAATCCCTGGTTCCTGCCGGAAATCATTTCACGATTCTTGGGTCGTCCAGCCAGTAACCGAGTCACTATGTGAATTACGCAAGGGAAGTATTAAAAAATCCGTACATGTGCATGAATTCATTTGGGACAAGATACGGTCACAAATGCTGAACCCTCTTTGTATCCGTTCGTCACCTATTAAATATTTCTAGTGCAGTACTTGTATAAACACTAGAATGCTGGAGTTTCTTAAATAAGGACAATGGATCACTTAAAGTTTCCGACTAGAAAGTTGGCGGTTACAATGTAAAATATCAACATTTCACCCACTTTCGAGTTGGGTCGAAGTCACATAATTTCAAAGAGATACACATATTGAACCACAGCACCTCAATTTACCCATTTCATTTACTTTCTGTGGATTTTAATTCACTGAATTTAACTGCATATTAGTCCGTTTCTTAACATGAATAAGCAGTTTGTGTGTTTCTTAATATACATACACTAAATGAGGAGCAATATTACTTCGATGTAGTGTAGTGTTCTGTACTGTGAATACTAAGGGTTTTCACCAGACGGGTCTACATTGCATAGGCGTCTTATTTTGTTACACTCTAAAAAATTAGGACTAAAATCATTGGCTTTGTGCTCTCAAGGATGTACCATCGTCAGAGCTTCCTAGCGTTTTAGTATTCGAAATATCTGCAACAAATTTTATAGGACTGTGAATACGGTGAATCGCACCCGGCATCAATTAGTTTTAGGAATTTGCCCATTGTGTTGTGGTCAAAAATGAACATTAAAGCACAATTTTGGGGGAAAAACATATGTCCCTGTCCTCTGGCTAACGACAAAATGTAACATTTAAATGTCTGATCCTATGTGGAAAGACATTTTGTACCAATAAAATATTACAATATTATACCCTTCTTAGCCGATCCCATTGACCGCGCGGTCTAAGGCGTGGGTCTGCGGTCGCTGGCTTTCTGGGATTGTGGGTTCGATTCCCTCCAGGGGCATGGATTTCTGTTTCTTGTGAGTGTTGCGTGTTGTCAGGTAGAGGTTTCTGCGTCGGGCTGATCACTCGTCCAGAGCAGTCCTACAGAATGTGGTGTGTCTAACAGTGTGTGATCATGAATCCTCAACAATGATGAGGTTTTAGCTACTAGGGTTGTTGCACCGTGGTAAAAAAATCCTCCTTAAAACTGCTAGTTCTTAATTAATATACTCACTAAAATACAATTAAAAATTTAAATCCGCAAGTTATACTGCTAATTTTCCATCTGTCTCTGCATTAGCTAAGAACTACGTGTTTTAAGAGGAGGTCATATTGTAACATTCCATCGATTTAGACAATGCAGCGGAATAAAAATATTACAGCATTCTATGTTTCTGAGCCAGAAGTTTAGAATTCTTTCTTTTGCCTGCAGGCGGGTACCGAACCAGCCCTCGACACGCTGTACTAGAGTCTTATTTCAAAAAGAGTGGATAAAAGGAAAGTCCAAAGAGAGAATGATTCTAAAATACATTTGCTAGATTTTACTGGATGTGTAATTAACTGTGTGTACCCACAGAGAATAGGAGCGCCTTCACAATCAAGTCTTCTTTAGTTGACTCTTTTTGAACATCTGACGTTCCCAGGTGCATTTCAATTTGACAGACATAAATCGAATCATGGTGAATATTATTTTTGCTTTGTGTCATTTTTGTATGATTTAAAACCAAGTAATGGGTTTACCTCTTGCGAGAGTCCCACGGGTTAGCCAAGTTATTTTAACTGCTCTTAAACAGTTAAATTAAGCCTCTTGAAACCTCCTGAATTCGTTTGATGTAGCGCTAGTTCAACTGTAAAATTTTAATTAGTCAACACAAGACGATCACAGCTTGCAACGTGGCTTCTGTGCCTTGCTATATAAAACTGAGTCGGCTTAGATTGCGTACAGAAATTAGTAAAGACTGGTAAAGTCGGAATCCAGGTGCCTTAAGAATTGTTTAAAATGCGACTGTATTAAATTATCTTCCAAATAATAGCTTTCAGCTCTTTATGACTGAAATTTCGAGAGGCAGACAACTTCATTATGTTCCTTCTCGAACACATACAACGTCTGTACCATATTCCTAGAATAACAATCACAACAGGCAACCGTGCGAATTGTTTTAGCTTTTACCGTTGACAGTAAGAATGAGCCACTGGAGCTATGTGAAATTTTGTACCAAAATAGACGTTGAACGTTGCAAATGTGCAACAATTTGATGTTGTATCCAAGAAATGTATCACACTTGGAGTATTAATTAAGTAATTAGTTCCTCGCAAAGTAAAATAAGACAAGAGTAATAATGGGGTATTAGATTTGTTGGGCCGCAAACCTATGCAACAGGATATTCGGCTATATTGCTGGTTCTGCTTGGAACTGCTCACTAAACGTCTGCAAGCTACAGGTCTAAGGGCCTACTGGTATACCAATATGTAAGGATCACCTCAAAAATCTGTCAGGGGCTGTATAAAGGCTATATAACTTATAGCTAATAGCAGCGCATATATCTGGACGGTCCGGGGATGGAATACAAAGAGTGGCGAGATTTTCTGCACCAGTCTATACCGGTGCCGGTGCCCACTCCTTCTCCTATACAATGGGTGTCGCTTCCATTTTCCGGGGGAAAAGCGGCGGTGCCGTGGCGTCGACCACCCGTCCCATGTTTCGCCGAGGTTAAATAAAGAGTAGAGCCATACCTTTAATATCCCTCTGGGTCTTCACGGCCTGTTGCAGGGTAAATTTCACTTTATTTACACTATATTAAATTTTTATTGGAAAAGACGAAGAACTTTAAATTCTTTATTGTTAGAGAATATTTTAGCGTAGTGATATAGACAGAGGCACTGCCCCCCCCCCACACCAATATGAAATTGGTTAAAATACATAGGTAAGGTAACGCTGATAAAAGCCTTCCTATGTAAAACAAAAATGCAGGGTTATATAAAAACAATACTTTCGTTTGAGATTTTTAATCATTGTTCTGCTCTACACTGTCCGGGACAATGTCTTTTTATTGATAAAAAATCCAATGAATTTTTAGACTTCTTGTAATTTTCTGTTTATGATATTAAACTTAGCAACTGCCTACGCCTATATCTCTCAAGTGGTTTCAAACATTATGGTGTTTCCACTTCATTTTGCCCACATTTCTCATTTACCAGCAGGTTTGCTAAATGCTTCGTTCGTATCATAATCCCTGATGGGGTCATCAAACGGCAAAAAAATCAGACGCGATTTCTAACGTTCTCTTACACTGTTCGTCCTTTCTGGGTCCAAATATTATCGTCACTGCCCTCACATTTTGAGAACAAATAAACAATTAAATTACTCTAAAGAATGAGACAATCTACAATGCGTCTTAGTATAGGAAACAAATATTCCGTAAAGTGTGGTACGTGCCTGAAAAATTGCCTTTTTATGGAAGGCCCTATAAAGTTTCGAATGTGTAATTGGAACGTTTTAAAATACCAATTTCTAATGGCGGTTACAGGATGCAGCGTGACCTGCAGCGTGTAGTAATAATTATACATGCCTAGAATGACATTAAAATCAATCACCGGCAAGCCTAGCTTTTTATCAAAGTAATTGTCCCAATCCATTTAAATCCCTATTGTCTATAAAACTTCCAGGGCGTCCATATTTTTCAGACCATTAATTTGTTGAGCAGTCCCATTGTATTTACGTTCAGCAAGCAAAAACTCGCATTCAGCGGTAAGCGTAATGAATGTAAACTTTCGATTACAATAGTATTAAGTACGAAGAGGACAGGGTTGGTGTTTTTGTTCTGTGGTCTAATTTCGTTAATATTTGTGGGTGTGTAATAATTTAAAACAAGAAGGACGAGCAGGAACTGGAATTGACTTGTAAAAATTGTAACCGTAGGGAGCTGAGTAAAAAAAATGTGTAACAAAAAACAGGACAGATAGAAGTTCTGCAGCGCCATCTGTGAAATATGAAAATGTAACAGACTTTGTTATGATGCATTAACTTAATTGCATCAATGACTTCTACGCAGGGGCAAAAATGTGCCTAAGTATGGAAGGAATTACTTTCAGAGTAACCTCATTTGACTGTTTCCGTCCGTCATGTTGCGGGAAAGTAAAATGTCATACGGGTCTAACTCTAAGGACGTGCACATCTTCTGGTTAAGAACAGGTTTTTGATTTTGCTGCAATATAGGTTTGCCAGTCAAGGACTGCTTCACCTTAGTCTCGAAACTTTCAAGTCTGTTACTAATAAAGCGGCGAGCCTTCAATCGCACTGCGTGCAGCGCTAACCAAGTTTAAAGTAATTTGTCCTTGTAAACGCCATTAAGACATAAGGAAGGGTATGGGTAAATTTCCACTTATTCTTAACCTCAGCACTAGACGAAGTGAATGATAAGTTTCAGGCTGCAGCCGCTTATACTGGAGAAAAAGATCCTCCGTTAACCAGTACAAAGGAGTCTGTGTGGACTCCAGAGCAAGTATGGAGTCTTTGGAGGAAAGAAAAATATATTTCTCGGGCGGAAATTTAACTAAAATTCTTGCGTCATAGACAAATCATCATCATACTCGTATATCTGTCATGGAGTTGGGCCACTTGTTGACCCGTTCCGGTCTCACGTGTAAGGGAAAGTGATGCGTAATACTCTAGCCTATCCTACCCAAGAGTCATCCTCACCTTCTCGTGGTATACCCTGTTCTCACAAACGAGGAAATGACGACCGGTCCAGAGGCTAACCTGCTCTGGGCCCGTAACCAATTCAGGAAAAATTTTAACCACTGGTAAGTATCACGGAAAGAAGCCATAGGAAAAGAAATCACTAAATTCCCAAACTCGTAATTAGAATATTCGTGATTATGTCTGTGATCAACTAATATCATACTGTGTACTAAACGAAGGACGCAACTCGAGCACATTTTACTGCAGGTGCACAAACTCGCCGGAGAGACATTGGCCAGACATTTCTATTTTGCTTTTCCCAAATGACAAGGTCTGTGGAGGGCTGCTGTAAGAACTAAAGGCAAAAGCGAGTGTGCTTTTTATTGCACTTCGAACAAACAAAGTCTTGAACTAAACTGAGCACTGAACATAGCGGTCATTATAAATCAACACAAAAAAGTACCGTCCAGAGGATTTTTGACGTCGTTACGCTTCACAAAGTGAATTTATCACGCTTTACTGAAAAAGATCACACGCATTTTGTATAAGTACGAGCCAGCAGTAGTAAAAGTCATTTAAAATACGGAACGATATGCCTGGGTAAATAGCAATATTGTACAATGACGACTTTTGGAACGACACTCCCCATAACGTATCACTTTATTTGCCTTCAGCTGCCTTTGGGAATTTTCACTAGACTCGGTAAAACAGAGCGAATGGCTTGTCGCAAAAGACTGAATTACACTCTATGACATTCGAAGACGATTTTTTTTCAGTAAAAGATTTGTATTTTAATGCTCAAACAAAACCCAGCATCCGTCATTGGCGTAATGTGTATCGGGTTTAACAAGCATTAGTTACGTTAGGTTTAAATACCCTGGTAGCAGCAAAAAATATCCTGTAGCAGGTAACTATATAAACTGCAACGCTCAAGTAACTATTCCTCAGTAAAACCCGTCGCTATGCCTGCGTTCTAGGGCCTTGTTGTTCCTACGATACTACTTCGCATTACAGCCATGTTTGCACTGCTGAGAAACGCAGGATCACGAAGCACGAGATAGATAGAAGGAAACTACTGGTATCACGTTCGGACCAATTTGCAAAATGAAATTATTATTCTTCGAATCTTGAACATGAACTGGCCTAAAGAAATGTGTATATTCCTGCAGCAAAGGAAAACGAATTCCTGTGCTTAAATTCCGGAATAATGCACTGGAACTGGCGAATACAGGAGTAGTTACTTGCACTCATACACCCTGTAAACTTTTTTTTTCAAGGAGCAATAGCCCCTAGTGTGTCTGGGCTTCCTCATTATTCGCAGCGCTTGCAATAGACACATAAAAAGCGAGATCGTCACAGAAATAGACATAATCCGTACACAAATTCCAGAATGTTTTTCTTTACCTAATTATGGGTATTATTATTATCATTATTTTGCTATATTTATGCATTCCCATTTAATCCATAGTTGACTGATCTCTGTAACTGACGGATGGTTAATAAATATTATATTTTATAGGAGACTTCTTACTTTTATTTTCCAACTTTACCCCACAAATATGGCTGTTACATCTTCGTCCACAAATAATTATTAGACTACACAAAAATATTAAAGAATCATATTTTCAATCACAAATGAACCCAATGTGAATATGGTACATGTCTTAAGAAGAATTTTCAGAAAGGACTTCAACTAACTACGCCAAAAAGAAGTCTGAATTTCGTACCACAGGGTGTTCTTATGGACACATGTCGCATATGTTGTAGATGTACCTGACAGGTTGTTTCTAAAGGCTTGGCACCTTAATTGTTAGGGTTTGACGCTGTTGTCGCTGATTACAATTTCAGGCAGACAAGTGAAGTTGTTAAGAAGCTAAGAATAGTGAGGCAAGTTTTCGTATAACTTCATATTTAATATCCAATTACAACATATTTATTGAATAAGGATTTACCGATGATCAAGCACTTAAACGCAGCAGAATCCTCTTCAGTTAATTAGTAGTTGCTCAGTTTCTCGAGACATTTCTTGCCTCATATGTAGAATATAAATCTTTACATACAATTTATTTATTGTAAAAGCCATTGCTACAAGCCAAATATATTTAAGTTTTAGAAAGGTTTATAGTGTCTAAAGTATTACTAATATAGGTGCAACTTTGATATTACGCTATACGTAACATTCTAAACATAGCCATAAATTTGTGGTAACATTGTACGTAACATTACTAACATAGCTGTACCTTTGACACCACGGCTACGTAATATTTTTGCCCAAAACTTTACAGTAATAAACATTCAGACGCCTTGGTTCGCCCAACGGAAAGGAGTTCGATTTAACAATTTGAAGGTATCAGAATGGTATGGAAAAATATCTTCAGTTCATTATACAGGGTGATTCTGTCGCTAGAGGTCCCAAACTATTTACAGACAATAGTTTTGGGCCTCTAGCGAGAGAATTACCCTGTAGAACGGTAAATATAGTATCTGTGGCACATACGGATACACATCTGTTTCTTATTTACGTTACATTTTCGTGTATATATCTGCGATCGACAGTCAAGTTACATACATAAAAAACCCCGTTGGTTTCAATGCAAAAAAAAAAACTGAAAATATATTAACATATATTAATGTGTAAGCAACAGGAATGTGTCAAATTAGCAGGTTAATAATTGTCCAATGTAGGTATTAGAAACAAATGATAAAACTACATTATAAGTTATTGAAAATAATTTTAAATCAAAGTACGCAATAATTGTAGCGGTTCTTATACTCACTCCTTTAAACAAAGCTACATGGAACAACCATAAAATGCACTCCCCTTGACGTGGTGCACTTCATGTGTTGAGCTATGGAGGGGGTATGTTAAAAACACATTTTTCATAAATATTTTGTTTCAAGATAAATGGTTTGTCAAAATAGGTCGAACATTAGTCACCCCATCACTTGAGATTTTCCTGAATAAAAACCTTTGTAACATTCCTTGGAAGATCTAGTCCGACGTAAAACTTCAACTCCAAATTTTTTCTTATAGCTTATATCTGTGTGGTTGCATTGTGGATGCTGTGGATTAGAGAGTCTTAAAATTGTTAAATAACAAGTTAAGTCATCAAGGGTATTAGCGGCATATCGTGTTTTCAAGGATGGCATACATACACTTGCAGCATTTAGAAATTAATTCCTATACTATATTCACACTATGAGAATAACACACACTCGAGGCGTTCGAGAAAAAGGTGCTGAGGCGAATTTATTTGCCTAAGTGGGAGGAAGTAAAAGGGTGCTGAGGAATTTTAAATAATGAGAACATTCATGGTTTTAACATCTCGACAAGTATTATTAGGACGAATAGACCCAGGAGAATGAGATAGGTGGGGCATGCGACACAGAAGGGAAAGGATGGGAAGAGATAAATTGTTTCAGTCGAATTGCCTGGATAGCTGAGAAAATCTTAGCGTCAGAGGTTCACAAATTTTCCAAAAATGTAGGAGCCATCTCAAAATTCTAGGCGCCGAAAGAGTGATAACAAGCAAATTCCATACGGAGGACACCAAAAAATTAGAAATCACCGTAAAAATTGAGTCTCCACGGCGGTTTGGAGCCCGGGGTTGTGTACCTCTCTTTTAGCTTCTCAAGAGCGAGTCTACTGTGTGGACGATTTTGCATAGAAATGTAGGATGATTGGTGTATGATTAATTTACAGTGATTTGAAGAAGCCGGTTGTGCCCTATTTAAGACACTAACATGGAATTTAGCTGAAAGGACTGAGAAGAACCTCATATTTCTCAGTCGATATCACCGGCATCCCTGCCAGATTCCAACAAAGCCTGTCTTGAACACAAGTCGAAAGAATACCGTTGAAGCAATCTGTTCGGCGACTCCTTTAATAACAGGCTATTAAATTACTGTTAAATTAGCTAGAGGCCTGAGATAAAAACTTTAACACAAAAGGCTACAGCCTGCACAGTAACTTAATAGGTAAGCTAAGAGAAATGTAATTAAAAACAACAACGGAAAAAAAATGTTATTGCATTTCGGAACAATTTCATGAAAGACTTTCCAAACACTCTGAAGCGAGCTACGCCATAACCTAGTTAAGGATTTTCAAATCAGCAACGACAAAGTATGGAAACTTGTACTTCAATCACCTGATTACATTCAACCAATCTTAAATTCCATTAAATTTCTGGTTATCGTTTAGTAATTTTGATATAAAACGACCAAAATTATACGTTACGCTATGTAGGCCACCTAATCGTAAATTCATACCCACTTTATATTCAAAGTAGATTTCAGTAACGCACATATTAGCCTGATATCAGCCTTCGGGAGGGATTTCATTTCCCTTCTTTTGCTGCAGGAATAACTTAAAGGATTGAGCTCAAGTGCAACGCCATTCTGTCGATTACCTACCTGCATAATCGATAGATAGATGAGCAGATTGCAGTAAAAAGGGTTTAAGTGTCCAGTTGAGTGTTACATTAATGAGCTCTATATTGCGTACGCTACTTAGATTGAAGAAGAAGAAGAAGAAGAAAAAGAAAAGGAACCTTATAAAATTGTAAGAAGGAAAAATAAAGAAGGTAGTAGAGAAAGCAGAGGACTCGTCTGTCCCCTTTTCTTTTCCCATGGAAACTGGAATAATGTCAACCTTTGTACTAAAGTTATTACATTCACTATCACATAAGAAAATGTTTTAATACGCAGTCACGTATGTAACCAAGTTGGGATGCTTAGCTCCAAAAGCAGAACATATAAGCTATACAATATTTATAGCACCGACTTCGGTCAAGCATGATTTAGAGATGGGTTTAAATTCAGAGACCAAACAGTCAATTTTATTCACAAATCCTGATGTGAGTCTGGATTCCGACTTCCATCATTCATAAACATTCATCCTGCCGAACGAATCTTAGGTAATTAATTTATGGATAAGACGATGGGATAGGAGAATAGGAGCAAACCGCACAAAAACTTATGAAGCAACAGTAGAAGAAGGGATAATACAGCCGGGATAATTACTGCATAAGCCAATTCTTATCGGATACTTGAATCACATTGGAAGATCTGCATGGAAAAACCACTGAGATTCAGCATGCATTTTGTTAATAACTTGGTAAAAACTGGCTAGCAAGTTTCGCAAAATATCACATTTCACGTCCTCTGTAACTGCTATTCGACCTTTGGCTTCGATAAGCATAAGAAAGCCTAAAAGTAGTGTGGATTTGCTCATGATAATGTGCAGTAGCAGAACCCTCTCACACAGTAAACAAACTGCAAAATTCAGAGAAGTCCGAAAGGTTTGTAAAGGACCGTCTCACTGAATGTAAGCTTCTCAAGAGGAGGTTTATTTGGCGCTCCGTCAGCGCAGCGACATAAATTCAGTATGCCTTCAACAAGATAGGGAGGCGAACAAAGTACACTACTAAAAAGATGTTTATTTATTTAATATCCTATAGTTGCACTGATCCAGACGATCGTCCATTATTTATCTTTACGCGTGCAGATGAGATCTGTCTGTTTAGCAGTAACAATTTTACGGCACGTGTGGCCTTGCATTACAGTCTTTGAAAACAGAGAGGCCACCAAAATTCACGACATAAAATGCGTACTAAGTAGTGAAGGTCACCCTACCTTTTTATATCGATGTACATGGTTACAAGGTTCTAAAAAATTAATTTCAATAATTATTCACACTACTCCGAATTTTGAAGTCTAGGAAAAATAGAAGAACATTTCCTCCTGTAAGAGATTTCTTCCGTTACTACCATTTTTCTTCCGTTATTGCCATGTTTCTTCCGTTACTACCATGTTTCCCGTTTAGCCTTGGATAAAATAAATTAAAAACCTGAAATGGCAGTTTACTATTGCCACACACCGCGTCCTACAATGCAAATGCCAAACCCACAAATATAATCTGATTCTATAAATATACGGTTCTGGCGAGACGTTTAGCACCAATAACGACCTAATGGCCAGAAGACCGAAGTATTCTGAGAAGAAAAGCTGAGTAGATTGATAAGTAGTTACCGACGTTTCAATGGTTACTCTAGCTCCGACGCACCATGTGGATAACGCTACCTGCTTCACAGTCATTGAGATATTACTGTAATGCTAAAAATTTGCATATTGTGCTCCATTTTGTCTCGAACCTTATTGTGGACCTCAAGTAAACTGGAAGAACCAAACCACATTTTAAATTCCGATCCTGTCAAGAAATGTATACATTTTAAGCTGTGATTTCACCGACAACAAGACGATAGTCAGAAGGACACAGTGCATTCCAAAAGCTTAACTTCTACAAATTTAACGTCGAATGGCATTTAAAAAAACAGCATGCACATACGAGTGTAAGATTCCGAAGACTACTGGTTGTTACTCTTATTAGCACGCTCTGCAGAGTGGGTCAGGAGAACACGATATTTTGGGAGGTGTTGGTATGGGCTGTTGTAAGATAAAAACACATATGGACATTATGTATTATTCTGAAAGGTTACCGAGAGAGAGAGAGAGCTGTCTGAATCTACAAATCTATTTTGCGAATGGTCATAAGCCTTACTTAAAAGGGGAGGGGAAGGAGCAAGTGGAGCACATGCACCTCCCCATACTTTCTACATAAGAAGAGCTTAATCTGTCAAGAATACTTAAAATTCAGCTGACAGTAAGAGATATTAAGTATTAGTTCAAACGAATACTCCCTCATCTTTATAGTTCGACATGTTTGTTAACTAAGTTCCTAATATCCATGGTCTATTTTGTCCTAATCTCCCAGTGTTATTACTTTATTAACCAAGTTAGGCCTATATGAATGTTAATAAATAACGGGAAATTACTTATTGTTTATTTTATTAGGGACGTTTCAAAACGTTTTAAAAGCGAATATTAGCTTAGTCAGTTCTGCCCGTCTGTCCGCAAGGAACAACTCGGCTCTTACTAGAAGGATTTTCACGAAAATTGATATTTTAGTAAATCTGATGTGTGGTTGACCGTGCATCGTAATTCAGTATGGAATAAGAAACTAACTAGATGTCACTTTGTGTTATCCTTTATTACTCCTATAGAAGATGCTCAACATGTTTCGGGCAACAATGTGTCCATCTTCAGGAGCTGACGACTGTGAAGTGTTATGGCCACGTGTTGGTGCGTGGCACAACTAGTTGTGCTACGAACTCCTCAATGGACACAATACCTGCTGCTAACCGGTTCTGACAGCCTTCCTGCAGCCACGGCACAATACCAACACGTGGCGATAACACTACGCAGTCGTCAACTCCTGAAGATTGGCACATGGTTGTCCGAAACATGTTGAGCAACTTGTAAAGGAGTAATAAAGGATAACACAAAGTGACATATAGTTGGTTTTTTATTCCATACTGATATTTTAGTATTTTTTAAAACTCTTTTGAGAAAATTCAAGTTTCGTTGAAATCGAAGTACTTTATACGAAGACCAATGTACATTTTTTATCACATCTCGCTCAACTCTTCTTAGAATCAGAAATATTTCAAACAAAAGTATAGAGAAAACAAAACATACGTTATTTTCAAAATTTTTTTTTCGAAAGTCGTGCCGTTTATGAGATAGTGTGAAAGAATAATGTACAACCGAGCACGCCACAGATGACAATATGGTGCACACGCATTGCATTGTGAATAACGGAGGCTACAAACACACTTACAGAATATGTAATATGTATTGATTTTCCACTACAATAATGGTTGCACGAACGCGTCTCCATGTTGCGCTAGACGTGCCTTGCTTCTCTTGCTTCAATTTTAATGTTTAGTTGACAAACCTTTTACACATAAATGACAAATTGCTACAGTTCACCATAAGTTTTCGAAAATCCGACCGTCATCCTCAGTGCACTTTACAACTCTTGTACCATAGATCGCCTGTTGTATGTCTGAGTTGATCTTCGCCTTTATGCGGGTAGCAACATCCAAAATTCGAGCGAGCAATTCGTCTCGTGTATCCACTTTTCTTTTGTAAACTTCGCTCTTAATCAAAAGCCAAAGACAAAAATCTAACGGAGTTAGGTCTGGAGATTCAAAGAGCTCTATCGAGGTAAACATTCAGAATTGGACATAAGTTCAAACGAACCTTTTTCTCACAATGACCGATAATTTCTCCTCACAAAATACTGACCTTCCGTCTGCATCACCCTGCAGAAATCAAATTCACCTCCACTTTCAGAACTCAAAATTTTACTTTCCACTTCCAGTCGATGGCTACTTAAAATCCATTAAAATTACACAGACGAGGAGTAAAGGACTGGGGTTTGTTTATCTCAGATGCCAGATGTAATGACGGACTGTGTTTAACTCAATTAATCCAGGCAAACCCTGAAGAAGGAACTTACGAGGTCAAGTAGATAGCTCAATCCACACAGTGCCCTATATTTTCAGTAACCTTGCTTAGTTCAGAAAACATTGTGGCATAAAAAATACTGTTTCACTATTATATATAAGAAATATGTCAGTTTTCACGCTGAGTAAAATATCGACAACCGTCACCGGAATACAGCGTTACAGCAGTCTCTAATAAAGGATGTTATGTGCTTTCACTACATTTGTTGCATTTGTTACAACTGTGTTACTAATGATTTATCTATAATAGATTTAATTTTTTCTCCTAAAACAACACCCATGAGTGCAGTCAACAGAGTTTTGTGTATGTACATAAAAAAAAACACTTCCGTACCGTAAAAAGTGGCTTCTCCAATATCAATAACTCAAAACGTAATCTCCACGAATTTCAATTTATCGCAAACGAAACTGAATATAAAACATTTAATCTGTGCGATATGATGCATGATGTTGTGTCTCTAAACACTAATCGAATCGTGTTTACAAGAGAAAAAAATCACTTCCTCATTGCACTGCAAACATTTGTGACTTGTACCAAAATTAAAATTGATAAAGTGTTGGGCCTACAATAATGACAGAAATCTAAGTATTCAAACACAACAGCACACTACTTTTGTTTTATTTTTGACGTTGTACATAGCTGAAACTGGTGAATTACTAATTCTTCACTTAAAAAATCACTGATATCTTCCCGTTCACCAGCTAAAAACTTATTTACTAAGACGCAAGGAAGTAGGTTCAGAATGCGACTCCTTTCTTTCAAAGAAACAACAGATTTATAGAAATCACTTTATAAATAAAACAACTGCAAGTTTTTCTAAAAAGTCGCGTTTGTGGCAGTGCCTTTATTAAATATCTGCTTATTGTACCTCCAACCTCGCGCACACAATCCTGCTATCATTAATTCAAATTTAGAACGTTTTGTATCTTTATCTCCAACATAACACGTACAAAGAATCCTTTCCATATCAAAAGCTTTCAATATAAGAATATGATATAATATATTGTCCACGTTTTGAGAAATATTTGGTACACACAGTGTTTCAGAAACTGACACTGCTTCCCCGAGTATCATCGTAAAATAATACTGTAAACTGTATTATGTTTGTTCCACCACAGAGACAGGACAAGGATTAGTTCGATGGCTTTAGAAGATAGCTTACTTAAAGAAGATTGAAAGTATGTTTTATCTTCGGAACTTTTTCCCCCGCATCACCCATTATGAAAGATCAGCACAGTTCACAATTATAGATGTTGTGTGTATCAACACCGCAATCGGCTTCGCCTCTGACGTAAGTGCATCTGTGATTTCTTAAGCGTGGATATTTGAAATCACAGTTGTCAGCCACTCCTCCCGGAATCCGAGAACAATATCGTCTTGCTTCCGTCAGAAACTGGCCTACCTGCTTTCCTAGTTTTAGATTCTTGAAGTCACCTTTCTTCAGACCACGATTCAAAAGCACAGTTAGGCACACTATGATCTTCTGGTCGAAGAGAGCAGCTGTAAGCTGAAGTATACTGCAAGCCAGTAATGAAATGCAACCTCACACAAATATTGTATGCGAGGTGTCTAGTTGTTGTTTATGCTAAACTTCAGCACCTTATAAATACATAATGACCAAGAAAAGAAAATAAAACGGCCAATCACACAGATGCGACTGCTCATTATGAGGATGTAAATGACCAGTGGATCAAAAAATAATCTAACTCGGTTATAATGTCACAAAGGGGACCGAATATTTTGTATCGTTACACATGAATGTTCTTATAACCGAGGAGTATTATGTTACGGTTAACAGCGAGGGATTAATTGGTATCACAGAATATCTGACGCTATAGACAGGGTGTCACATTAACCGTTGCCGTTATAAGTGCTTTACACTCTTTATTCACTTGTGATGTCATCGCTGGCTGTTTTGAAGTAACAAAGGGCAGGTGCGCTAAGTCCACGTACATATTCCCTGGCTGTATGAAACCTTTAAGATACATTGACTTGTCTCGATTTTAGCAATAAATAAACTGTGGAATAGAACGGGATAGTGCGAATTAGATTCAACTGGCTCACAAGAGGTACCAAGCGTTTGTGATCGCAGTACTGAACATCTGTACCCCGCTACAACTGGAAAACTATTTCGCTGGCTGGGCAACAGTTAGTTTCTCGAAAATGACTCTGCTTCGAGGATTTGGTAATGTAACGTGGAACCTTTACATGTGTATAAACCATAGTGATTCTGAATTACAATAAGTACAAGACACAAACAGTTTTGTTAGCTAAATATGGAAACGAAAGAATTACATAAACTATCGGAGGATGTACTACTGACAACACAACAAACTGAGTGGTTTATGCATGATGCATTTCCCGCTTATTTTACTTGGAAAGTGACGCAGCTGTCGGTCTTCATTATCCAGATCAATGGTTAGGAAGAAACGGAACGGTTTTGTGGCCTCCCTGATCTCCTGCCTTAATCCTGCCTTATCCATGCAGCCATCAGGAGGTCATAGTTTACTCCAAAAGAGTCAACATGCGGGACGACCTCTGGCGTTTGTCGAAGCGGCTGAGATTTCTCAGCATACTGGGAATTCTGGAGGTGACAGGGCTCAGCAAGGCGTCCATATCAACGGAGAAGAAAGGGTAGGCCTGAAGTTCACCCTATAACCTGCCATGTAGGCAAAGGGGGGGGGACAGGTTTGACTGTACTCTTTTTTTAACCTTGGCGTTAGATGGGTTGGCTGGTTAACATCAAGCCCCGGCCGCTTTGTCCCTGGGAATTACACCATATCGTGTGTATAGGAGGCTGGGTGAGACCCAAGGCCGGTCTGGTAGGGTGCGGAAAACTCACTCCCACCGGGATTCGATCCCCGGACAGTCCAATACACAGAAACCGCGAATACGCTCGCCCAGAATATATACACGGAGAATATTTTAGGTAAATTTATAAAAGCTTTGTTAATATTGATAAGCTATATTTTATTAAAACCTTATTAATATGGTGAATAAATTTGTTCGTAATACACAAAATTGTTTGCTTAATATAATTTCCTAATATTCCTTTCCTCAACAACAAACCGGTTTTAACCTCAAGCTTACAGGAAAATTTTATCTTCACTTTAAGGGCATAACACTAAACTTTTACATTCATCGTTCATAACTAATAACTCCCTTGCCTAATATTGGTATATCTCATTGACATACCTGTTCATATGGCTACATACTCATGTTTTATGACACATTTAACAAAACAGGCAATACATCAGACTATATACTGAGGAATGATAGAATAAGTGAATAATAAACTAGGAAGGATATGAGGGAAAACGGTCGTGGCCATATTGAAGTAAAGTAAAACAGTCCCGTTACAAGCCTGGAGTGACCTAGAGGGTTGCAGGAAGTTAAGGTTCCCAGATTTCGTGATAAGGACACAGGATGGTGGTAAGGTTGTGAACCTTACG
>Ga0136643_10003505_pt1 | contig 21176 bp, 13 predicted proteins | sample TergutLab28metaG_FD_96883 | JGI IMG/M metagenome (GOLD analysis project Ga0136643, IMG submission 96883) | Labiotermes labralis P1 segment gut microbial communities from Petit-Saut dam, French Guiana - Lab288 P1 (version 3) (version 3) | ecosystem: Host-associated > Arthropoda: Insects >...
CCTTACTGGTAGGAAATCTAGAACCAAAGATTTGGAAAGAAGAATTAATGAGAAGCCATTTGGTATTTTGTCAGTCCCTTAGGTGCAAGTCGTATCTGAAGAGTTTATAAGGATTATTGGCAGTTTTTATAACAAAACTACTCTTCTGAAAAAGACATATCGTTACCCTTCGTAGTTATCTGAGAAGAAATAAAACCATTAAGGATGTACAAGAGAGGTCACAATGTGTTTACTAGACAAGATTCGTTGTGAATGTGGGAAACTGTCTTTCGTGAAACGGGTAGACAGTTGGCTGTGAGATTCAAAGAACATCGAGGAATTCAGAATTAGAATCTGATACTACATACAGGAAATACTACAAATAAGCTGCTCATATATTGTGGTCTAATAATCCCACAAGCCAAACTAGTTTTGAATTTGATTTTGCTTAATTAACCAGTTGTAGATTCGCAACTGTTATTTGTATGTTGTGTAAATACGGTTCATTCCAATAAAAAAAAACTAGTTTTGAAATTTCCCTCATTTGGTTTCCATTTGCAGGCAAGCAGTTACATAGTGAAATTGCTTTGTTCATAAGATTGGGATTTTTTGGAAATTTTATGGCCTTTTGGTTATTTACCTGTGTCTCTTATTATAATTAGTGTTTCTGATAATTACTTTATGTTTTATTAGGTTTGGTCAAGTCGTAATTTATTAGTTTCCCAAATATTTTTGTGTTATTTCTCACGAATTTTCTCTGATGCTGTTTGCATTTATGGATGGCTGCTTGGTTTGTTGTTAGTTTTAATTTGCCTGAGAAAGCAAACAGTTTCCGCAAAGTTGTGTGATATTGTGGTGGTGGGGAAAGTCCTAATAAATATGAGTGATGAAACTTACACTGCCATTATTGTGCATAATGCCTGTCACATTGCGGGAATAAAATAGCGTGAGGGTGTTCGAAGTTAGGTTTCTTAGGAAGATATTTGGGCTTGAGAGGGAGCAATTTAATGGCGACTGGAAAAAATTGCATAAAGAAGAGCCGCATGATTTGCAAGTATATATTTCTCACCAAACAATGTTAGGGAGATCAAATCGAAGAGGTTGCGGGGCGCGGTATGTTGGAAGTTTGGGGAATAAGAGAAATGGGTACACGGTATTGGTGGGAAACTTGAAGGAACGAAATCACTTGGAGTACCTTGGCGTAAGTGGCAAAGTTATATTAAATTGTACCTTGAATAAATGGGATCGGATGACGTAGACTGGATTTATCGGGCTCAGGATAGGAGGAAAAAAGTTGGCGGGGCCTGTGAACACGATAATATAATTCGTGATTCCCGAAAATTGCGTGGAATACATCGTAATATGTATTGTGCTCATTGCTCTATTTTCGGCTCTTACAACCAACACAACACTGCACGACTGAGATGCCAATGAGATGTTATCGTGCTGTATGTAAGTGATCTTAACGTAAGCATTTTTATCGTGCCTGATCATGGCTTTTAGTTGCAGCCGAAACATTTTCCATTATACACACCAGATCACTATAAAGTACAATTTCAATTGGCCGCCTCTACGTCTCTCTTTATTTGCACAGTACGGTGGGATGTCACACGTAAAATAAATTTCTTGACTGTGGCGAGTTGTGTAAGCTACTCAAGAAGAGCTTCAGTGCGTGGATTTAGTTATTTCGTAATATTGCATTACTATGCGGTAGATATCACTTATTGTTTGTGTAGTTTATCATGGGATTGTAACCTTTGACCTTTAGAGCTCATGACAGAGCCCTGAGGCACATTCAGGGCGGTATAAAGGTCGTAAATTCAACTACCGGCAAAGTGATACTGTAGATTCAATAATATTACGTGCGATACTGGTTGTTTGTTGCTGGAATTTCAGGTGCCTTAAGTCATTGATTATTACTAATGCTGATTTAATAGAGAAGGGAAATGCCCGTAAAGTGACGGGGTTTCCTTGCCTAACCACACTGTATGATTTTAACCATCAGGTAGTAACATTTCATTGTCTCCAGCAATAAGACGCATCTTATTGGAGTTTCGGTAGTTTTGTGCGTGGGAAGGAGTTTAAGTCACGAGCTAAATGCGACATTTAAGTTTCTCACAGCGATAACTGTGAATATTGGCATCCTCTGATACGTGACATCACGTAGACTGCTGGAAATTTAAGGTAAATTTGTAACACTACATGATGTCACATCCTGAACATCGGGAAACCCTTTGTACATTGTTTGCTGGATTTTTTCTGTAGCACAATAGTCCAATTCGCGCTCAGACCGCCTCATTATAGAGGTTTCTAGACCACCCACAATTGGACACACACACACACACATGGCACGTCTCCTCTGAACGTGTGATCAGACCATCGCACAGGCCTCTACCTACACAACACACAACAAACACAAGAGCCAAACATCCATCCCTCAGCATGTTTCATTCCCGTGGCTTCCCAACGTTAGATGTAATTAACAACAGCTAATCAGCATGGACTGCAACGAGAAATAAATAATTGTGAAGAAGGCAGTAGGCAAATAGGGTCAAAACGTGCGTATTTTTTTGTCGTGCAGCAACCCAAATAAGGCCCAGGTCGCCTCACTCTTCAGGTTTCTGGATCACACACAATTAGATGCACACGCCCAACAGGACACCTCTGAACGAGTGATCAGCTCGTCGCAGAGGCCGCTACCTACACAACACATTACAAACACACGAGACGAACATCCATGCCCTCAGCGGGATTATAACCCGGAGTCCCAGCAATTAAGCGACTGCAGACCCACACCTTAGACCGCACGGCCACCGGAATCGGTTTACTAAGCGTTACTTGTACGTTATTTTTTTCGGTTATAAAATGCTACCGATTTTAGGTTGATAAATTAATCGAAATGAGTGTAGACGAATGCAGCCGTCTCCAATTTATTGCGATATCATTCCGAGTTTTTCGTGGAAAGCATGAGAAGATGACCGATAACCCGAGGACAGCCGATCTCCGAACCGAGACTTAAACAAGTCACTTCTGTACAGCAGCGTGAGTTCTGACTGGAAACCGGCTGTAGTGTTCTGAACAGTGCAGCAGTGGTGTTGCCCGGACAAGAAACAAGTTCTGTTTTATCGTTAGTCAGGGTTAAGTAAAACCGTCCGCGTGTGCTCCATTAAAGGATGTGGGGCGGCACGGATTTAGTTCAACACATTTTTAACCTGGGCACTTTATGAGCCCTGCAGAGTGACACAACGTGTGCGATGATCGTCGCAGAGTGAAACTGCATGATGAGGCATGGAACAAACTGTGTTACGAGCGCTGCGTGATGAGCCGTGCAGAATGTGTCCTTTGCGTGATAGTCCTGCAGAGCCAAACCGTATGTGCGATGAGCCCCGTAGAGTAAAACCACCGTGTTATTAGCCCTGAAGAGTGAAAGCGTATGGTGACGAGTCTTCACTAGTGAAATCAGTTTATGATTAGTCCTGAAGAGTGAATCCGCCCATGTGTGTGATGAGCCCTGCAGAGTGAAAACTCTGTATGATGGGCCCTGCAAAATGAAACCTGTGTTAAGAGCCCTACAGAGTGAAGCAAGCCAAGGGACTGCCCTCATGAAAGAGTAGATGTTCCTTTAAATTGCACAAACATCTGAACTACGTACGAAACCAAGTTGGTTTGTGTAGTTTAGGGATGTAATGATTATTCACTTTGTTAGTCGTACTGAAAACGTGAGTAACAATCTGTCGACAGAATGCTTAGTTTCTTAGTGTGTAATCGTTGGTACGTACACTGATCTTTAAGGGTGAAACTGTTTAGCTAAAATTTATACTCAGTTCTTAATATAATTTTGGTCTCTCAGCCACGGATTTTGGAATTGACACATATTCATATCTATTAATTTCCCAGAAGTCACTTCACAACTGGTAGTTTTATTATTGAAGTCTCACGTTTTTTAATTGAATTCTTCATACTTCGTCGAAACGAGCCAGGATAGCGTAGTCAGTAGACTGACTGGTGTACGGCGTTCATGATCTGGGTTTTGAATCCCGGAAGGGGCGAGAAAATTATCTCTTCTCCAAACTATTCATATTTGTTCTGGGGCCTAGCCAGCCTCATATTTAATTAGTAGGGGGGCTCTATCCCAGGGTAAAGCAGCCGGGGATTGAAGCTAATTATTAACCTCCATCTATTGCCTAAACGAAGAATGACCTCCGCTTCACACACACACACACATATATTCCCTCATGGTGTGTATAGGGACCAGCATTTCATACCACTTTAGTGTGTGAATATAATGATCAGAATTCTCAGACCCTGGTAATATCCAACGCAGTGTAAATGTGTTGGTCTTTACGTGGCGTAACAACTTTTCTCCTACTTCATATTCTGGAAGCACTCGTCTTGAATATCAGACAAGACCGGATCTTACTCTGAGTCTGTTTCCTCAAGAGTATGCTGGATTAATACTTTCACACGGGTCACATCCCCCAGGTGTCTTTGCCCAGTCATAAGGCTTCTGATTTTTATTCGTGAAGCAGCTCTTTTCAAACACATAAGACAACTACAGATAATGGAATTGTTCGTGATTTAGTGCAGCGTCTTCAGTCAAATCGTGGGTCCATATCAACGGATAGTTCGTATGTGCCTCTTTTTAAACGTTATAAGGTATACTTCTGTAACTGATAGAGGCATTTGAAGGTAGAGCCGGTATAGTTCAACCCTCCGTGCCGAATAGTGGTCGTTATTATTCTCAGAAAGGGCATCTGATGCTACACAATCTTAATATTTTATAGCGTCATTAAACCGCTGAAGACGGACATTAAATTATACTCGTATATGAAAGCAGTTCGTGCCTCACAGAGAACACATTCTGTCGACAGTACAAAAATCACTCAGTGTGGTTTAGGAAAGCAATTTTAGGCACGTTGGCAAACTTGCGGAAAGAGACTATTAGCTTCGTCATGTCTATCCGTTTGTCCGTCCGCCCTGCTGCATACAATTCATCTTCTACTGAACGGATTTTAATGAAATTTGATATTTGCGTCGAAAATCTGACAAAAAAATTCAAGTTTTATTAAAATCTGAAGTTACTGACGTTTCGTAGGGTTTTGCTGCCGTCGTTTTCAGGATAGTTTAAGCAGAGCTGAAGAAGAAGTCAGAAATTTCCTTCAAACTATGTATTCGTGTTTACCAATCTATATTATATCATGTCGCACAAATCTTGGTTTTTTTTATAAGGGATTCATTTCTTAAAGAACAGTAATAACACGGCAGTTGCACGTACACGTAAGTTTCCTCTGTGACTAAGGCTCTTGCTTGCATGTAGGGTCTCGTAACTTTCACATACCTCAACACGTTGGTTAGAAAACCAATACCTTCATTATGTGACATACTGTGTGGATTCCGCACACGTATTTCATGACACTACGTGTTCTCAGATTGTAATTCGGTTTCATCCGCAGCTTATTTAGCACTGTCTGGATCGTTCACAATCCATGTCTACTACACCTTGTTGCGTCATTGTTCAATCACTTTTCTGAAAGCAGTGTTAACTGCCGATATCAGTATCATTCAATGGTACATGTAAGTATCAGTTTCATTCTTTGGTGTATGGCAATATGAATATCATTTATTGGTACATGTTAGTATCATTATCATGCATTGGTACATGACAGTATCAGTATCTTTCAGTAGAACGTGTCGGTAGCAGTATCGTTGAGTGGTACAATGCAGTAGTATTTTCATCCAGTGGTACACAGTATTATGCATATTACTGAGATATAGCAAAACGATAGGCTGTAATCGCAGCTGTCCTTTATTACTACATCTCCTGTTGAGTATGCATACACGCACACCTTTCGAACTCTCCCATAAATTTATCATCGGGCACCAGTTCTCATTACAACAACAAAGACAATGTACATGTACCGTAACATTGAAGTCCGTTCGTGCAACCATTGTATCGGTGGAAGAGCAGTAAGTATTATATTTTCTGAGTGTGTGTTTATAGCCTTTTACGTACCCAGTATGCAAGGCGCATGAGCTATATTGTCATCTATAGCCTGTTCGACTGTACCACATATTTCCACATTATCTCATAAACGGCACGATTTTCGAAAAAAAGTTGCTGGCCATAAAAATTGTGTTTTGATTTTCTCTATTACTACTATTGTCTGAAAAATCTCTCATTGTAAGAATAATTCAGCAAGATATGATCATAAATGCACATTGGCCTTCATGTAAAGTGCCCTTAATTCTTGTCCGATTTTATTTAAACTTGAAATTCTTGAAAGATTTTCGAAAAATATTCCAATATCAAATGTCACGACAATCTGTTTATTGGGCTCCGAGATTTTTCATGCGAGCAAACGGACAGACAGACAAACCGACAGACAGGACGAAGCTAATAGTTGTTTTCTCAATTTTTCGAACGCGCCTAAAAAACTTCACCAGTTAAAAGAAATTATGTATGATTCTTGCAATCTATCTTATAAAACTTCTATTTTTTAATACATCTTGGCCGAAACTGAATTAAGTAGTATAAATTTTGAAAATATAGTAAAACGGTGTTCTCATGTTATACAGTGCTGATGTGGCACTTATGAAAACATAATGCTTGAAATCTTAAATTCTTCCCTTTGGATATTAGCATCTGATTGCAGGAGATAAATTTGATGCATTCTACGGATGATAAGTATGTAAACAAGAGCTGTGCTTTACATTTCTGTGTCACTATTAGCCAAGGTACAACATACATTTCATATAGCCCATTTTCTCATACCCCGTCCTTTACTAGTGTTTAATAGGCCCTTTGAAAATTTATCGGGGATTTGTTGTTATGAAACTGCCCTAAATTTATCGATCTCCTTCTTTACCCAGTAACTTCCTCTGTCCCAACTTGTTACCAACAAATGCGTCCAGCCGGACGACTAACAACTTATACAGTAAATCATAACCCGCCGCTTGTTATGTGATTGTATGAATTTATGGTGAATTTATTTTTAACCTTTATTAGTTTAATAAATTTTCCTTCTCTTATTAATTAAAAACTGACCCTTCAATCGTATTAGTACCTTGATATTATACGTAGTCTACACGTGACTGTGTGACAAGCCATCACGCACAATGCAACAATATCTAAGGCAGTTCCTGTTTCGTTGTGCACTTCGATATCCAGACGATTTTACTTGCAGTTTAAAACCCGTGTGTTGTTACGTGTTGAGATGGAGACAGACATTCCGGAAAAGCATTTTCAATGCATTTGTTGGCTCCGTAGCAAAGTGCTCGTAAAAGACCTTTCACAAAAAACGTTTAGTATTTTAGCAGATGAAAGTTATGTCGAATAATCAGATTTGTTTCTGTAACGATAACAGCTGTGAACAGTGCAGAACAGGGGAAATAAATGTGAACTTACAGCGGTATGTGATGCTTTACAAAGAGAGTAGAGTTGTTTTTCACTGAAAGTTGCTAATAGCTGCTTTCGAAACTGGGTACCTTTGTGTAGAGTCTTTAAAGTACTTATATTGATTGTGATTTCTACATCAAATTCTATCAGAATCTACCCATGACAACCACCATTTTACAGTAACATGGAACTAACGAATTTAAACATTCCATTTACACTTTTAAATACCAAAAAAGGACTACTTGCTATGTTCGTTTCAGAATTTTTTTTACCTTCAGCCAAATGACTAAAAAAATATTAAGAGATACAAATTTTGACGTAATTTGTTATTTTGTACAGTGTTAATCTGTCACTCGTCATTACTAGAGGAACAGCACTTACTATATATAGAGATGTTTCGTAGCGATGTGCTGAAGAGAAAGTTTAGATATACGACAGACGAATTGAGAAATAGCTGGAGCAGATTTCTTAATAGGAGCTGTGTGGCTTGTTCTTATCATAAAATACTAGTCTTATTTTGTGATAAATTTAAGAAGGTTAAGACAGACATGTAGCACGAAACAGATTTTAAAAGAATTCAACATTTTAGCCCGAAAATCTGACAGAAACTGTCGTTGAATAAATTGAGAATGGATAAACGCAAAACTATAAAGTGTTCTTATACCTTACGCTAACAGAAAAGCGTTCTATTCACACCGTTAAGAAAGATACCGAAAACGATTTTAAAGAATGACTATGAAGACGCTAGAAGGAATTCCCCAAAATTACTGGCAAGAAATTGAATTACACAATTCATAAAAATTGTTTTTCGTTCCTTCAGAACTGAGAACAATTTTCTTATCAGCAGGTGAGACATCTCCCAGAACTTATACTACGCAGCGTGTCAGATCGCCGAAGCTTGCAATGTTCAGCGGGAATTAACAAATATATTTCATTTCACTTCGCCCCTCCCCTCCCCTCCCCACTTACTGCTCAGCCTTCTGGCGCTTTTGATGCAAGCTGTGTGATGCGCTGTTCATGGCTCTTCATTAGCAGATTATTTAAGGATATGTTACAAGAGTAATGATTATATACTATCCGCGGTACTTGTGACTCGTAATTAGTAAGGATTTGAGTATGGTTGCTGCTTTACTGGCAATTACGGACAATGAGAAAACCATGAAATGCCTCCTTCAGGATTTTCGGTAACCCTGCTGTGATTCAAATTCGAGCTATAGTCAAATATTTAAACAGCGATAAAAGATCTTAGATATTCTGAAATCGAAAATTCCTGTCTTGTGGAATGTGTATGTATGTATATATATATATATATATATGTATTATGTGTTAATATGTGTGTATGTATGTATGTGTATGTGTTATATATGTGTGTTTGTGTATATGTATTATGTGTTAACATGCATGTCTGTATGTATGTTTGTAAGTTTGTGTGTATGTATGTATGTATGTGTGTGTATGTATGTATTATGTGTTAACGTGTATGTATGTGAGTTTACGTATTTGTATATGTAATTATGTATTATTATGTATAGGCATATGAATGTATGTGTGTATGTACATGTGTATATGTATAATATGTTATTTTGGATGGTTTAATGTATGTCCCCTCAAATTAGGCGGAAGTATAGTCATTGTCAATATGGAACAGATCACCCTACATATTATTTAACGTGTGAAGAAATGTATTTTTTCTTGTTTCAAAACTCCTGTAGTTTGAAAAGCCGTATTGTGTGTTAATGTACTGCAAGTCCGCCCTGTCTCCACTGAAGACAGAACAGTAATTAGGTTCAAAAAGTGAGGCTGTGTGTACCTTGTACAATACATGTGTCTCACAGCACCATGTACAATACAACATGTCTCACAGTACCATGTACAATACATGCCTCACAGTGCCATGTACAATAAAGCGTGCCTCAGAGTACCAGGTACAATACAACACGTGTCTCACAGTGCCATGTACAATACACCATGTGTCTCACAGTGCAACGTAAAATACATGTGTCTCACAGTACCATGTACAATACAACATGTGTCTTACAGTGCCATGTAAAATACAACACGTGTATCAAAGTGCCATGTACAATACATGTGTCTTACAGTGCCATAACACGTGTTTCACATTGCCATGTACAATACAACATGTGTCTTACAGTGCCATGTAAAATACAACACGTGTATCAAAGTGCCATGTACAATACATGTGTCTTACAGTGCCATGTACAACACGTGTTTCACATTGCCATGTACAATACAACATGTGTATCAAAGTGCCATGTACAATACATGTGTCGCACAGTACCGTGTACAATACAACATGTGTCTTACATTGCCATATACAATACAACATGGGTCTCACATTGCCATGTACAATACATGTGTCTCGCAGTGCCATGTACAATACAACATGTGTCTCGCAGTGCCATGTACAATACATCATGTGTCTCACTGTACCATCGCGAAAAGGGATGCTAAACTCTCATGACTTGAAAAGATTTTTATAAATAAGAATGTTGTGTTCATTATATAGGGACAAAATACTCTCCACAGTTGATGAATCACTTCAATTACCGTAGGTCATTTTATTTAATTATTTTATTCTTTACACGAATTAGATTTTCAACTTTTTAAATTTAATGTGCTATTTAATTGTGACAATTTCTGTATGTATAGTTTGGGCCACTTTAGACCAACCTAATTTGTCAGCATTTCATTCAGCGAAGTTCTCAGTTAGAAAGAGTACATAGCGTCGATTGTAGGTGGACGAAATATAAATATTGATCATTAGAGGTGATACTGACAGGGGAAAACGGAATATGGAACACTAGTGAATTGATACCTACAGGGAGGATTAGAATATGGAACACTAGTGGAGTGATACTGGCAAGGGGGAAGAGAGGATGGAACATTAGTGGGGTGTTACTGACAGGGTGGATCAGAATATGGAATATTATTTGAGTGATACTGGCAGGGGGGAACAGAAGTACACGGATAAGAACCGGTCCAGTCCAGTTAGTTGCTACACTTTTTGTCACACTTCACGTGATCTACGCTGGGAAGGAACCTGGATCTCCTCATAGCACTTTGTTTAAATATAAGTTTCTGGAAGAGAGGCTTTACGCGTTGAATCAATTAGCGCGCTGTATCTGCTATCTTTTATTCTTATGCTTTCCATGTTATATGTGCGTTCAGTTATGCCATAGTTGTAGGCTGTGTTCGTAAAACGTACTTTGTCTTGCACCGGTCCTTGTTGAAGTTTGGTATGGGTGCAAGTAATACATCACCATAAAAATAACAACTTATTTAATAAAACAACCTGGAACACATACTACATAAACACTTTGTTCACAAGCTTTGGTTCATGCTTGAACACGTAAGTACTTTGTGCACTCAACATACTTCAACTCAGAACATATACAGTGCTCGAATCTTTGTGGTATAGTTGCGGCTGCAAGACTTTGATTTTCTCAACTATTTACTAGTGGGCGGTTCCGAGGATGCGACCAGAGTGATCGTTAAGGAATCCGTCTCAGGAACAGGTAGTAGTTTCAAGGGGATGGAAAGGAAAACCGGTTTAACAAGAAATCAAAATCTCGAACCCAGCCCATGTGTCCGGGTTTGAGGCTAACCACGGCATAGACTAATCTTTTATGTCTTCGAATGCAACACCCAAAAAGTCAGTGTTTAGTACTTGTAAAGCAATAAGCAGTGTTTTAATATTTATACAAATATATTAACTACACATTAAAACTGGTTATGGCGACGAAATTAAAAGGAATTAAAATCAGTAACTAATTTATTCTTGGTGAGCCGGTGCTGTGTTGTTGAATAACGCTGTCACTTTGAACGACACATCGGCTGACCCATTGTCACGCTCCATTTAGAATAGTACATATTTGATTTGTGGAGACCTGTGGATTCACCACCACTTCCCTATATCTTGTCTCTCAGTGGCGCCTGTTTGTATGCTTGTGTATTCCTTTTGGAGTTTAAAGAGTCGTTGTTGTGCAGTGAAAGGAAGAGGAAAGCTTATGCGATTTTTAGCACTTCGTGTGGAACAACGCAGTCCTTGGTACAAAGCGTTCAATACTGCCGTAGTTTTCCGCAGCTGACATATAAATGCAAAAATTCGTATTTAAATTTGCGTAGCTATTTAATAACGTGCTAGGCTATGGGGTTCAAACTGAGGAGACGAGTTTCCATGACCGGCATGAGAGCCTTCAGACCAAATATGGGACCCACTCAGTCTCCAACCGAGGAACGGAGGATATTTCTGTGTGGTTTAGCGGCCTAGGAACCAACCCCTAACTGGGGCCGAAGCAATGAACGAATCTGACCTCCATTCCAACTTACCTATTTACAGCGTGCAGAGGGACAACTTTACTACCTTTACGTACTATATCACGATTAAGGATAACAAAAACTAATTATAAATTATTTTCATTTTTGTTACCGTGCAATATTATCAATTTTACCTTAAAATACCAGCTAATTGCACACTATTTTAATACACTTCGTAAAACACACGCAAAAATACGTAGGTCTAATCCATTAAAATTTATATCACTCCTACATGTTTCAATCCTAAAGGATCATCATCAGGGAGTAAAATTTCCTATTTATGAAGTTATTGAATATTTCTAATTTTTGTTGATATTGTTGGTGTGGTGGCGGCATGCATGTAGATGTGTAGGTTATGTTATCGTCGCCTGTCCTGTGCAGTTATGCGTGACACGCATAGCTGCACAGGACAGGCGACGCACAGACCAGCCAAACATGACATAACCTACACATCTACATGCATGCCGCCACCATACCAATAATATCAACAAAAATAAGAAATATTCAATAACTTCATAAATAGGAAATTTTACTCCCTGATGATGATCCTTTAGGATTGAAACATGTAGGAGTAATATAAATTTTAATGGATTAGACCTACGTATTTTTGCGTGTGTTTTACAAAGTGTATTAAAATAGTGTGCAATTAGTTGGTATTTTAAGGTATAATTATAAATTACTTTATCTTCCCGCTGCTCTAGCTATCCACCAATATGGCCGTAATATAAAGCATTGGCATTAGTGTCTGTGTTCGAATTAGGAAGAACCCAAATGACATTTAGAAAGTATGAACATTAAAAGGTCCGGTGCTTCTCGGAAGATTTAATACTGCCAGTATAACAGCCATACCGTGCATTCTAATTTGATATTTCTATGCAGCCCGCATAACATTAACTCATTTAACTTCAGCTTCTACCCACAATTTTACGTGTTATGCGAAAATTACTTTCGCTCTAATAAGCATAAATTATTACTGTCCTTGAATATTGCTATCTTCTCAAATGTGCTGCCATGTCGTTTGTTATATAGCTACAGAATTTTCTTCCGCCTTTTTACAGGGTAGAAGAGTAAGAATATCATAAAACATGTGGTGTTGTATAGGGAACGAGGACCATCACAGGGACTAAGGCAGACCAATAGGGCGCCGGATTATTAAAACGTGACCAATACGTTAAGAGCAGATGCACAGGAGAGAAATTAGTTCGATGCGAAGGAATCATCCACAACAGAAATAAAATTTGTAACAGCAATATAACATAGGCAGGAATGGTGGAAAAATTAATTAAGTTAAATCAAAAAGGGTCTGTAGGGAGGCGTGTGGGGACAAATAATGAATTACCAGCCTCACGGCGTCATATCCCAGGATGTACTCTAACTTTAAAATATAACTGTATAAGAAATTAGAAAAACGTGTGGACAAGAGGTTTAGAGAACGAATAGAAAGACAATAAAATAAGATTTCTGGGATCAGCAGCAGAAAGGTTCTGGAGTTAGAGAGGGCTGTGATGTTTACAGAGGTGAGATGATGTTACAGACGTCTACAGACGTTACAGAAGCGTGAAAGTGTTACAGAGGAGTGCAGATTTTAAGAGACCTGAAGATACTAGAGAAACAACAGGTGTGGGTATCAGTCAATAACACAACAATATCTAAAAAGATGTTTAATAAAGGATGAAGTAAACTACATATTTCGGCCTAATGTGGACATCATCAGGTTTTCATCCGAAAGTATGGTGGTAGTGCTTTACAGGCTTGGTATGGGTATGTCACGATGGTGAGATCTCAGCATCTGGGATGTTTGTTATATGCTGTTTTTAAGGGGCACAGGGGGGGTATCTGTGATAGCGCACATCACACATCCCCCCCTGTGCCCCTTAAAAATAGCATATAACAAACATCACAGATGCTGAGACATCACCATCGTGACATACCCATACCAATCCTGTAAAGCACTACCACCATACTTTCGGATGAAAACCTGATGATGGCCACATTAGGCCGAAATATGTAGTTTACTTCATCCTGTATTAAATATCTGATTTTAGATATTGTTGTGTTATTGACTGATACCAACAGCTATTGTTTTCTACCAGAACATGAATCCCTGGATCACAGTTCATTTCAGCTCTTCATCACTCTAATTTGTACTGCCCAGCTTTCCTTCCAGATACATGCCTCTGTTTGCGCTGCTCTAATGTGAGTCCCTTGTTTGACTCCTTGTCACTGGAGCCCTTCCTCTTCTCTTGCTCCTGTTGTTTCTTCTGGTTCTTCAGGCGTGCCAACTCACGCTGGTTTCCACCTGCAACAATGTTTAAGTCACAAGGCAGAATACTGAGGCCAACCACACTCTATTGTTAAGTTCCAAAAAATGCCACAAATAACTGTAACAGAACTTTTTCACATAGGTAACATGTCAATACTGACTAAAGCATACTTTCTACTGCCATTTGCTAATACAATTTTTGGTCTCCAATCATAACTGTTATAATACATTGACTACTAATATATATATAAATATATATATATATGAGCCTTTCATAAATGAGGATATTGTTTCGAATGCACAAGTTACACAGTGCTGAATATGGTATGTTCATGGGATAAGAAGGTACATATTTCTAAGAGGGCAGTTTTGACCTAACAGAAGACACCATGTTGCACTTTTTTTGAACATATAAAAAAGCTGAAATATCATGAACATATCCTGGAAAAGTTGTCCCTGTGTACACCACATACGCATATGGGGGAATGGAGGTATAGCATGACTAATTCTTAACTGTGGTCATTGTGCTTAAAATATATATTATTTACAACTACAAAGTGAAATGTGTCACTATCCAAAACATCTAAAATAATGTCTGTTTAGTTCCGTTTACGTACAAATTATAACACATTTCTTCGTGCCCCTGAATGCTCTAGGCAAGCACCAACCATAACCTGCAAGTCTGAAGATTCTAGAACACATACTAGATGGTCTACGCCAGTAATGCATTCATTTCAGTTCTCCCATCCCTTCCTACACCCCATATATACAGAATGTTACTTTCTCTCATGAATGTGTTGACAGTGCTAAGTAAACAACACAAAGACCTTCAAAAATACTTTCACTCCTTTCCAGAAAAATATCTACCACGACTTACCACAAAGTAATTCCGAATAAATGCTTCAGAATTTAACATTTAACAGTTAAATACACGTATCAATTCCTCTAGTGTAACGCTGAATGTTACTCGCCTCCACCCACACGTAATAGTACGCAATTTACGCGATCCTGTGGTTTAGTATACTTTGTGGCTACAGTATAGTAGCCATATCAGAATGGGATCAACTACACTGTTACACCGTTCTCTAACCCCTTACATGCATTCTATTGCATGTTATGAACCTTAATATATAAAATTACGTATTGGTATGCAAAGCCCCGAATGCTTATGTAGGCATACTGTATTCTCCCTTTGGTTTAATTTTTTACTAGTCGATTTACTTACGAGTCATTTTGATGAATTTGTCTTGGTCTCCGATACTCAAGCACTTAAATTACCTACAAAATCAGGCCCCGAGAATACTCCAATCCCTATCTCTCTTGACAGTTTCTTCCAGAACTTAAAAAATATATTTTAATTCGTTTACTTACAACACCTAACGTCACTGGCACACACATACACACCTATATTCTTTCATCTGTGTACACACTGACACTGTCGTCACGGATTATTTATCTTACCGCCGTTACTGGCACGATGGAGGATCTGTGGTGTATCCAGTTCAGCCAAATCATCGCTAATTAGAGCGAGAATGAAACTGAGTGACGTGTGTTAGAAAACTACAAACATGCATTAGAGATTACCGAATTCTTTGCACCATGTGTTACAGATGGTGCGTGACGTTTATAAAGTTTTAAATTGTTACACGACTGGTACAATTGTCACGCAGTATGTAGCTATGTGAGGTACAGACTGAATATTTATGCTAGTGTAGATGAATGTCAGTCTTCAAAGGCTTAATTAAACCGTATTGGTAGCTTACGTGTATCCGCTGAGAAGGGAGATTTCAAGCATGAAGAAAAATGTACAAGATGTGAGCTTTTGAATCGCCACGATTCAAAGAAGTAATTGCGGTAACTCACCATTTCCAAATATTGCTTTGAATGGTGGACAGTTATGATTACGAGTGGACATACGTCAATTTGTAGACGGAAAATGGGGTAGAATCTGCCCTATTTGACCTTCACAAATTCCTTATTCATTAAACATTGTCAGCAAAATATGTTAATCAGAGAAAACAGCATTGAGAAAATTGTGCGATCATACGATTTTAGAACAATTGTTACTGAACACTCCTTATACAAATTATATAACAATGACATTCTCTTACCTTGTCGATGTAAACTGCTGAATATACAACAAAACACGCAAGGCTTAATCCAAATGCACTAAATACTAAAGAACACCTTACTCACACAATATGTCCATCAAAAATACATTATGCGCCGATTCATATCAATTAATACAAGTCTGTGATAGGTTGACTGCACTTTTGCCACCTGTTGTGAAAAATGAGAAGTGCCAACCATGTCATGATGTCACTAAACGACACCAAGTTTCCTCCTGCCCCTACCACTTGCCACAGGGTGAACTACATGTTCCATGACTTAGCTACTTTAAATTATAAGGTCTAATCTTTATTTTTTTTAAGTTTATCTAACACATCCAAAGTATTTTATTTTTCACAATTTTCTGCAGGGCTGATTATGGCTTACAGGTAAATCACATACAAAAAAGTTTTGATTTTGTGTTTACAAAATGTTTTTAAATTTTGTTTTATGGGGGGGGGGGGCTGCAGCCCCCTGCCTGCTTGGGTGCATCCCTGACCAGTAAATTTGAGAGACCATCAGATGGTCTGGTCTTGTAGGATGATAAGAGAAAAATGACGAAGCCTATGGAAAGCTAAATTCATACAAACTCCTATCTTGGCCTACATTATTTATGCTTTTCTATTCCATATCCATGCATCAATTAATATTTACACCTATGAAGCAAACCAACAAATGCACACTGATGAAATATGGTTTATCATATATTAATATTCACCTCCATGTTTTGGTCGCTTTTGCGACTATCATCAGAGTGATTTACGAGAATACTGATAACATATAACAACTGCCGGAATTGCATAAATAAAACCGTTTGTTGTTAACAATGAATATTTCAAAAGTTTATAACCACAGAGAATGTTTCCCACACTTATTATCTGCATTCCATCTTGTACACATATTACCGGTGCCCTGGTGAAGACCTCCTTACCTGTCTCAGGAAGTTTCTTGGTAACATTTGTATCTGTACAAGCACTGTACAGTAGCAGACAGTACAGTGATCCATGACACATTTCATACCACTTTACTGAGTTCTCAATAAAATTCTTGAATCAAAGTACAATAAAATTCCTTTATTCTAGCATACAATTATCCAGCACTCCTGACAGTTCAGTGCTTCAGTAAAGTAGTCCCAAGACTGGAAATTCTGCTGTCTCTTAACTTCTGGTATGATTCTGCAAATTTATCTTGGGTTATTAGGAACTTATTCAGTCCACCAAGCAATTATAATGCCTTCAGAAGATCCAAATGTGAGTAAACAAGTTACTGCTGGAATCATGTACCTTTGATTGCTCAGAAACTTGAAATAATTAGGAGGTCTGAAGGTGGCAGATGCTGAAAAAAGGTGGTAATACAGCATTGGATCCTCACACAAAAAAAAACAGAAGAACCAGTTATCATCATCTATGGCATCAAGTGAAAGTCTACAAACGAACAAGGTGCTTTGTAAGCAGTAAACAGCAATGTGTTCCAAACAAAAATCTATAACTGGTCCTATGATACTCTAAAAAGCTAGTCACTTTATGAAGACATGAAATAGCTGACAGCCAAGCACGCTCTGATGGCAGTAAGAAAAAAAAACCTATATGAATTTAGGTCATACTATAGGTACTGAGCTGATAATCCAGAATCTGTCTGGCCCCAATGGGTACGAGATTAAAGGAGTTCTACTGTAACTTGTACCACAGAAAGAAATGTGTAAATTTGGTGCACCATATCAGTATCTTGCGAATAACAGAAAATGCATGTGCTTATCAAATACCACTGAAGGTGTACTAAAATAGCATACTTTTGGAGACGCTGGGGCCTAACAGGAAGTAACTGAGGATGAACTGCATAATGGAGAGCTTGGTAGTGTATACTCTGCACCATACACTTTAGGGTGGTCACATCCAGGGTTTTTGGTGGGGAAAACTAAGTGACACAGCCACTTTGAAGGCATCAGTACTGTTAGGAAGATTTTAAAATGATCTTTCAAAAACAGGATGGGAGGATGTAAACTGGATTTTTTCTGATGCAGTATAGGGAGCAGAAGGAGGGTATTGTGAACATGGTAATGAACCTTTGTGGCCCATAAAATGCACTGAATTTTAGTAGCGCAGCAACTGTCAGCTTCACAAGAGGGACTCTGAAGGGATAGGCAGATCAACAACTTCACAAATGTTGCACGTCAATAGCCATCTCAAAATCAACATGACAGTTCTGAACCATTCAATTCTACCAGTCATGCGACACACACGTCATAACCATGTACAACAAAAGCCCTTCACTGCACCTTACAAATCAGTTCAGTCAAACCATACACAACATAACCTACACAGCCACATGCATGCCGCCCTCATACAAAAACTTCAACATAAAGACTCAATAACTTCACATAAAGGTACTGCTTACTCCCTGAGGATGATCCGAAAGGACTGAAACATGTAGGAGTGTTTTAGTAAGAATTTAATGGACTAAACGTACGTATTTTAGCGTGTTTTATCTGTAAATAAATAGTGCAACAAGTTGGTGTTTGAAAACAATTTACACCACATTTCATGGAGCAGTCCTTGTTAGGCTAACAGGTGCTCATTCAAGACATTAATCAGCTTAACAGAAGTCCATTCCTTTATGACACAACCATTCTCATTCATCCAATTTAATTCTATGCTGCTGTCAACCCAAGAAAGTTCTGCTACCTATATGGTCTCTGTACCAGTTTTCCTTTTGCGAATTTTGGCCCCAGTGCATGTTTTTTTCCCCTATCCCATCCATTATGCTTCTGATCACATTAATAATTATGCTTGCCACAGCGTCATATTCGTTTTGCAAGCAAGCTGACAACCAAGACTGGTTTGCCAGGATATGATGCATGTACTTTTATGGATGGCTACTTATATTTTGAATAAACCTGCTGCCTCCATCAATGTGATAAGACAAATGTTGATGGATATGCATTGAACTTAAGTGTCATAACCCAGGTGACTTTTATCTTGACAATTATTGCCATAACTGCATATCTCACAAAGCAACTGATAATTGTTAGCTGTATTCTGACTACTGCAGGGAGTGGCTTAGTGACATTTGTAAGCCACTCATTCCATGAAACACCTTCCTTCTGCATTGAACTCAAAAAATTTCAGTGCTTCAAGGAGCCCAAGAGGTTTTCATCATGGCCACAAGTATCTCTCAACTGACTCATTCTTTCCAGATTTTCTTGTAGGCATTTCAGTCTCTCCCCCCACCAAACAATACACATTACTTGACCTGACCTCACCCTTCATGAGAACTGCATATTTGGTAACAATTTTTTGTTCTACTACAGCCTGTGTGCTTTTGGCCCAATGAAAATTTCATTTTCTGTAAGTATCGATGATTATTTTTATTTGACTGCAGTGATGGGAAACATGTCATACATTTTGCAAAATGAAGGACTGTATATTTCTTGCAAAAATTCTTTACCATGGCGTCACACTACATTAGACAACACATTAATCACAATTGTGCAATATTCACAGCAGTCTTCATCTGTAACAGGCTTACGGGAAACATGAGGTGATCCTTCTGTATTCACTGCAGTGGGCTAAAATGTTGCTCAGTCTTCACTGCTTTACATACTGTCTTCCCACTACACTTCTACGAACCAAAAACAGTCTTACAACAAACCTATTAAGCAGTGGGTTGGCATTACCGTCTGCAGTATTGCTTCATGGAAGATACAAAAAATAAGCAACACTTCACTCCCTCATCTACAGCTCCTCCTTCTTGGGTTTCCCTTTACGATCCCAGCCCTTCAGTTCATCTGTAGCATGTTTTGCTACATACTTGATAAAGTCGTCAACCTCACGGCCACCCTGCAACAACACAACAGTCTGTTTAAAAACACCTCACAACCAGAAGAGATTGTGATTACACATTTGGTGTCACAACCTTGTTAAGAATCCTTATTCCGAGTAACGATGAGACAGCAAATGAGGCAATGCAGGAAGTATTGTAGAAATGAAGATCCGGGTGGCTTGGCCACGAGAGGCAAATAATGTCCTGGTAAAGGGGAACACAAAACAGGAACAGAACGGACATAAACAAGAAGAAAAGCTGCAGGAAGAATGAAGACAGAAAAAATTAAGTGAAACAGATTTGCAAAAAATCAGAAGGCCACAGGTGAAACGTAAATGATATTTGTAGTTAAAAAAAAATCCATTGTGCAGGCACTACATAATGGACACATCTAACGCAACACATTTCAGAGGCTCGTGAGCACTGCAGTTACTTGACAAAACACCATGTAGTTTTCACTGAAGTTGCAACTATTCAAATACAATACTATCAACTAGTCTTCTCACCATGCTAGCTGTTTCCTGTCAATTCCATCCAGCAATCCAACATCTTGAGGTTTAAACAATGCAGGCAGTTTATTCCCATTTTCTTTTTGCCTTCAGTCTAACCGTCCTTTATGCTACATTACGCTACACAGCAGTCCACACATTACCCATCAGTGTAGCAATTCTTTGAAATTCTCCCTTCCACCCCATTCCCCTAAATTCAGAAATCCATACATGAAACATCAGCTTTGTCTAGGACACTTCAAGAAAAAGTAATGCACTTTGTCCTCAGTGTGATATACTGAACCACATTTTCCCGGGACAGCATCTTCTGTTACGTCTTGTCATACGTTCACCTCGCTGCTCTTATGCTGTACGTGCCTAAGTGCCAGAAGCACGACACCTTATTTTAGCCAACACATTTGTAACAAATACCTACTATACTATCAACAGTTCCACAATGTCATCATAAGCCCAACGCAAAATTAAAAGGAATTTAATTTATCACATATAACTTCAATCAAGATAGCTGGAAATCCAGCAGAACAAACCAGTTTTTCTGCATTCTGTGAGAATTCTAGCTTTAACCTTTCGGCGCCGGAATTATTTTTTTAATTTTAGCACAACCTGTATATAAAATGTGAATAATACAGGAACCAAATATGTTAGAATTATGAAACAAACTGCATTTTGAAGAGAAAAAAACGGATAGTATATACCATGCTTAAAATATTCAGTACCTATATTTGTTGAATAAATATATAAAATGCAACTTTAGAGGTTAGCG
>Ga0136643_10003509_pt1 | contig 21167 bp, 6 predicted proteins | sample TergutLab28metaG_FD_96883 | JGI IMG/M metagenome (GOLD analysis project Ga0136643, IMG submission 96883) | Labiotermes labralis P1 segment gut microbial communities from Petit-Saut dam, French Guiana - Lab288 P1 (version 3) (version 3) | ecosystem: Host-associated > Arthropoda: Insects >...
ACTTGCTTTATTATTTCATTATTTAATGCTCAACATGTTTCGGATGTTAATACATCCATCCTCAGGAGCTTGCGACTTATTTGTTGAGTTATTTCATGGGTTATATTGCTGTGGTTCGATGCGTGTTGGTGTTACGTTGTGGTTTGGCTGGGGTGGTGTGGCTGTGATGCAGGCTGAAGCTGTGCTTCAGCCTGCATCCGAATACCACACCACCCCAGCCAAACCACAAAGTAACACCAACACGCATCGAACCAGTGTAATACAACCCATGAAATAGCTCAACAAATAAGTCGCAAGCTCCTGAGGACGGATGTATTAACATCTGGAACATGTTGAGCATTAAATAATGAAATAATAAAGAAAGTGACATCAAATTGGTCTCACTTTATTCAACTATTAAAACTCGGGCATTTTTTTCGTTTAAAAATCTATTTTGTATAGTTAACCGAATCATTTGTTACAACTCATGCGTCAAAAAACTAAACATTGAAAAATTACGTGTACTTTATTCTGATGCCTGTGTCGGCCTGCATTTCCTTCAAATTTTCAATTTTTTTTATCATGTCTAGTCACGTGTCTTAAGGAAAACATAAATTACATCTCTTTTTTGAAGCAAAATAAAACTGCAGTGCCATAGTGCACTGAAAAAATGCTGCAGCAGCTCCTTGCGCTATTTTGATTTTTGCATTTTTAACGTTGCTGCTCACCAATGAACCGCCGGTTAAAATTTGCCACGGCCACAACATCGTCTCGATTTAAAAAAAAAATTGTTAGAGAAATAATTAAATTATTTATTTTCTTAGGATTCGTCCATAAGTTTAGGAATATTAGCATGTAAGTGATCCCGTTACAGGACCGGTGTTGTCCAGAGGGTGGGTAGAGGTATAGCTCTACTCTTCCATGACCGCGGCACTAGAAGGGGATGAGTGGTCAGCAACACGCCCCGGCCCCAGTTTACCCCCGGGAAAGATTCGGTACCCATTGTACAGGAGGCTGGGTGGGCCCCACAGCCGGTTTGGACAGGCGGAAAATCTCGTCCCCACGTGGATTCGATCCCGGTGGGGACGGGCCAAAATTAGAAACGAGGACCTCTTACTTACAAATAAAAGATTCACCGCATGAGCCAGCGTTATTCGGAGAGTGATTTCGTCCTTCAGAGACGATTAGCCTTAGAGAAATTACAAATCATCTTATCTAATATACAGAAAAGGATAGTGACCAGTAAAACGTTAATGTAAACGTGTTCATAGGGCGCATAAAGAGAATCACCGAGGTGAGCTGCATACTTTCATACTTGTAGACTGCAGGGTAGCTTATAAATATTGTCTTTGTCGTGCAAACACTTTGGCCCACAAAACCTGCGTTATCGGAAAACTGAAGACCTAATTCTTGTGGAATCCTGAATAGGTTCTTTTGGCAAATAAAACGAAAAATTGGCAATGAGACAGGTTAATTGCACGCTCTACACTCATATGTAGTGAAGAGTACTTGGCAGTATGAAGAACATAGAACTAAGAAAGACCTACTGTTTGCGTTTTACTGGAACTGTGAGGACAGTTGAACAATTCATTGAATGCCTGTGGCTGAAATACGATATGCGCGTGCGCGCGTTTGAGAGAGAGAAATAGAGAGAGACTTCACTGAAAAGTATGTTTGGCACATGCATCAAACGGGAAAGTACAGAACTCTCAGCCTCTCAGCCCGCAAACACCTCTCGCTCTTTATCCGTCAGCCAGCATATAACAGCTGGAAAACCTCTGGATGAATTTATTAGATGTGATAATGGAAAATAATACAAAACCATGTCTGGAGGAACCAACGTTCTTTATATTCGGACAAATGTAATGGACACACTGTATGCCTTTCAGTTTGAACGTCAAAAGTGACTTGCTACAGAACTGTATTTGTAGGAAGAACAGAGAGATGGGTCACATGTTTGGAACAAAATTTGCAGTCTAAAAGAACATTGAAACACAACTTTATGTTCAGCACTTTACATTTTTCCTTAACTTTTTTGTCGGTAACGAAATATAAGATGTACCAAAATTAAAGTACACACACACACACACACACATTTCATAACTTGTTATCTCTCTATAATTACTTTTTAATTATTGGTTATATGACTTTCCATTGTTTTGTACTACTAGTGCTATTACCACCAACATTACTACTACTACTACTACTACTACTACTATTACTACTACTACTACTAATAATAATAATAATACCACTACCACCACCACCACCACCACCACCACTTCTACTACTACTACTACTACTACTACTACTACTACAGATAATGATATTAGTAATAATAGAAATAAAACTAAGATAATTACATTCATTCTGATCTGCCCAATAATCAGAACGTGCATTTCTGCAGTATCTTTGGCTTATCTACTTTCCCAATCTCGTTGCTCCATAGACCACGCTATTGCGAACGCAGGGAAAGAAGATACAAACATCTGATGACAGATTTATACCGCATTCGACATTTCCCATTTTCCACAGTCGTCTTAGTTATCCATATTTTAAGGGGGAGCATTATTGCTGTAAACATCATGAGGTGTCAAACACAATGAGATTTTTCACAATATCCTAGCATGTCGTGAATCTCTATATATGTGAGCTGCATAAATGAACAATCTTAAGGTTCAATATATAACATAATGCAATAAGTACCAATTGTGTGACTAGGAATTTATACTCGCTTAGGGTTTGATAAAGACTAATGCTTGCTTATATGCACTGCCTGACAACTACAAATTTTTAATTTAATAAATACATTAACACAATAGTATAAAGATAAAATATTCATTTTTAAATTGGATAATATTTATTCACAGCAGCATCTATGGGTTGGGTGCATACTTCCGCATTTGTGCCAAATGCAGAAGGTTTCAAAGAAATAGACAAAGGGAATATAATGAGACAAGTCCGTAAGAGATTACGTGCTGAACTTTCAAAAGGTCTTTTCAGCTATTAGGATCAATAATAAACGTCAGTTTTAACACCTGAACAAACTGCTGTCTATACCACATTTCTATGTCTTAGTAGGCATATATATTTGTGAAATCTGGTATAACAAACAGGCTTAATTTTATAGATATGTTTGATATACCATCAAATCACAACTGCATCAGCCACCCACTTATTCAGATAAAGGCCCGTTACGATGCTAATTTTTCCACAACAAATCCTACATAATCCAAGGTAGTCCATGCAGAGTTTGTGGATGACTTGTTACGGTTTTGGGACAGGATATTCAGTACGTATTGAGGTGTTTTCCCTCGACTATAATTCCACCAATTTCCCACATTAATATTCATTCATCCACCACAGCCTCAATAATATATATATATATATAATTCAGATACTGAGAGCGGCTCTAAATAAGCCACACCTATAGGGTGGATACAGTATTTATAGCCCCAAAAACAAATTTAATAAGTTTTTTATCCCGGTAGAAATTCCTTTTCTCAACCTATAAAACGTTCAGTATTATGACACTTTTACTCAGACCCACAGAAATGTAAGCCACAAAATTTAACATGCGTTCTCTGAGCCACCATTTATATGCCTTTCACTAATAGCAACAGATCTACGGTATTCTTACTGTTACATTTCTATACAATTCAACGTCTCTGATACATTCTGTCTTCAGGTAAAAGCCATTCTACATTGATGAAATGTTTGGTTAGGATGAGGATGATACTGCTTGTTATTATCCGACGTTGTTGGTTCTAACGGTGGTTACAACAAAGCAGTGAATCGAAAAATACACAAATTGCAAAACTCAAATCTAGGTATTTTCTAAACGAAAGGATAATTTTTAAGGGAACGTGGTGGTATGGGTGAGTACTTTTGCCTACATTAAAATCACTGACACAAATAATTGTTAGGCCTATTAATTTGAACATTCTTATTTTTTAATCTTCAACTCTCTTTCAGTTTCGTCATATGTGATGTATTGTGTGACAACCGTTACGTAAGACAACTCTCGTCTTTATTTCATAAATACACGTAGGTTTTTACCGTGTAATCAGGCAATTATTACTCGAGATATTTCTCTTCCCGTTTGCATTAGACTCTATAGACAACAGTTTACAAGAAAGAAAATATGGATTCTGTTTTACTGATTAGTTTTGACAAGATTTTTAAAATAACGTAATTGTCTTTTATAATATTTCAATACAGAAATATTTGTGAAAATTGGGCAGGATATAAAATCAGACCCATGTACAGGCACTGACGGAAATGTTTTGATAGGCATAAAGTTTTTTTCCTTGAGAATTTCATAGTTTTCATGAACCAATTCTATCTCAGCTTGGGCTGTATTGTTATATTATATTCAAGATGTACCCTCTCAGTTAATTAGCAACAAAACTGGCGAAACATGAGAATGGTGCCCATATATGACACTACTTCGTATGAGGGACTGACACACCAAATGAATCGTTTGGGAATAAATTTTAATCCAGTTTACTTTTACACTAGAAGCATACCCATTCAATTGTTGACTTCGGTCCATTGCAACTAGATCGCTACAGCAGAAACAAATTACTCATTTTTCCTTGTTCCCTTCGGTCACTGTCCAATGGCTGCTAGGGGAACATTGAGTGTAAAATTCAAAGCATACAGCAAATCATATCCCCGGTCTTTACATGCAAATACGCATATTTTCGCTTTGGTTCATAAACCTCTTTTGTATTTACAAAACTTTAGAGCATAACTTCCACGAGAGTAAATAAGGGAGGAGGATCGTAATTAAATCTTCTACCGTTCGATTGAAATTACTGAAGAGGTGTCTTTTGCTGCCGTGTATTGATTACAAAGTTTATAAAATACAGACGTAGAAGAAAATTGCTGTCTAAGTTCTAGACATGAAATTGGCTTAAGAACACGTGCAACATGGAGAATATTCATTGTACTCTCACCAATTCCATTTTAATATGAAAAACCTGAGAGAGGGATGGACTCGTTTGCTTTTTTGGTGTATAGGCTACTGTAAGCTTGGAGAGGGTATTATATTGATTAGGTGCTCCTTCCGCAGCAGAATTAGAACCACAGTGCTATAAAGAACAGCTAATAAAATTCGTTCTTCCCTAACTGGCAACAAGCAGCACAAATTCGGATTAAATTTGATAAAGAACACAATATAAAATTTGCACATAGTAATGAATTACGCTGTATCTTCCAAATTATTAATTCGGCAAATCCTAGTATGAAATATGAGTACACTAGAGGTCGTGCTTAAAATCTCATATGGGATGTCTAAGAATTAGTCTCTCTTGTAGAATCTCGTTTTAAATTGCCATTACAATGTTGCAATGATCGGAAAAAGCAAAAGGGAAGAACCTGCATGATAAATGTAGGCTAAACTGGGAGTAAAAGTTTAATCTCGATGTTAAAATAAATAGATTATGTAAATGGGGATTGAATGTATCTGAATACGGACGGAGTCAATTTGCTGGATGTTGTGGAAACAGTAATAAATTTTCCAGTTGCGTAAAAAATTATAATTTGTAATATGCCAAGCAACTGAGAGCTTATCACGAATATCTCTGGTCCATGCAATTAGTCATTTAAATATTTTAAACTCGTAAATCTTGTACATTATTCGTTCTTAAAAAGTAATTTCCGTACATTAGTTCAGCTGGCTAAGTGAGTCGCTCGGAAGCAGCTATAGGAAAGAAAGGGAAGTAGGCTTTTCAACATTTTTTAATAGACTGCAGTGAGATGGCTAGGATATTTGCTGAAGGATCTTGGTTATGACTCCCGGCATGGGTAACTAATGTTTCTCTTCTGCAAAACGTACAGACTCGATTTGGGGTCCACCCAGCTTCCTATTCGGTGGGTCTCCTAGGTTAAAGCGGCCGGTGCGTGAAACTGACCACTCATATTTATTTAGTACCGAGGTTAAGACTCGCTGGATTTATACATCTAATCCCCTTACAAGTCTTCACGATGTACACAGGAACAACTTCACTTTTTGCTGGGAGTGAAATTATTAATTCTCGGGTAGCAACGTGCTAGAGAACTAATTTGTCCACAAAAAGTCCCACGCAAAAGACATTTAATATGAACCCGGGCCTTAGAGATGAGACGTGTGTAGCAAGTCTGCTAACGCGCGTGCGTAGACAGGCGTCAGCGTCAATCGATTATACGAGGAACAAGCTACAAATACTGCGACAGCCGCTCGCTCTGTACGCAAGGTTTTGAACTTGTATGAACATCAGTGTACCGTACTCAGATTTCAGCTACGGTGGATTATTGGGTACTGAGTGTCCTGTTTGATCTATACCAACGAAGAGACTCCAACGCTATTCGAGTATGATGAAATCGATAATCGCTCCGTAACATGTGTAATTGAGAAGGCAAGAAGGAACGAGAAATTGGGTGCGAGAAACCAAACAAGGAATATATCGTGGTAAGAGGAAAAATAAGGAAAACATACGGCACTAGTCAAAGTAAGCAATCAACGATTAAGGATGGCGGGAAATAAGAAAAAATGTGAGGTATTTTTGTCTTCTGGGATCGCCTATTGCTTGCCTAGGTTGGTAGATAGTTACCGACGTTTTGGGACACCATATCAGGACCAAATTGGACTGCTTGACCATTGAAGATGGGACCGCTATATTGTCCTAAAACGTCAACAACAAACTATCAACCTACGCCCCGCAACGTCCTAAAAGAGCAAAGACCTCAACTGCACCGAATAGAAAGAGTAAAATGTCGTATACAAAAATAAAGGTATTTAAATGTCGTCTAACAACGTCAGTAACTGGATTATCGACCTACAGCATCAAGTAAATGAATACTAGGTAAGCTTCGCTATGAAATGGCTTATATATATATATATATATATAATGAAGTAGCACAATTTAATGCATCATTCCGGAAATATTCTACTTGCACCTGTTATTTTCGGCCTATAGTCAGAAGACTTCACCCTGGGGGACAAAATTATGTAGACACAGAATATATTTCCAGTAGGGTCACCTGCCGAGATATATTGATGATAATGATTCAAATAAACAATGATAATCAGAAGTGAACTTAAAGTTACACTTTACTGTAGTACAATAGTCACTGGCAGTTCACACTCTTCCACCATTTGTCCATCTCTCAGCGTCTCGTACAGTTAGTTGTACTAAAACAAGAACCGCCAATTGTATGGCTGCAGAAAACCTGGTGTCTTCTGAAATGTTATTACTGGATGCTATACATATAGCAAGAATGACAAGCATGCAGAAAAGTCGCTTCTTGTTCTTAAGGTTCGTCATCCCCGTTGTGTTTATAATAAATTAGATTGGAGTGTATATACTTGTCTAACACAACGATATGATGGTAGATATGTATATAATTTATTACATAAAGAACAACTACATGTTTCGGCACTTTTCATTGACCTTCTTCAGGTTGGTAAATAAAAAATAAAAAAAACTTAGTAAGCAGCTATACTCGACTTGTGTGTGTTGTATACATTGGGGAAGTAAGATAACATAGATCCAACTATATTAACCTAGACATAGCTTACAATAGCAGAACCGATGTACCCACACCACCCAACCTACATAACACATGCGAGAACTCGTACCCACTTCACCTCTTACCTCCCCACTGTATACAGCGCACATAAGTCGAGTATAGCTGCTTACTAAGTTTTTCATTTCCCAACCTGAAGATGGCCAATGTAAAGTGCCGAAACATGTAGTTGTTCTTTATGTAATAAATTATATACGTATCTCTACCATCATATAGTCGTGTTAGACAAGTATATACACTCTAATCTCGCTTCTTGTTGTTGACGACAGCAAAAAGAATTTGTCACTTCCGTCCAACTAACCGAATTCCCGTCCAATGACGAGAAATTCAAACGGTATAGACCAGCGATTCCCAACATTTTTTCATGAACAAACCCCTAAAACGATTTTTTATATCCTCGAGGAATCGGAACATAAGAAAACGGGAAGAAAATGTGCAGAGAGTTGGTAAAGCTCAAAGATTACAAAATTTCCCGCTATATTTTGAGTGATACTAGGAATTTTGAATGGAACTTCAAAATTGTTATAAATTTATTTATTTGTTTATTTATTTATTTATTTGTAGGTTTATTTATTACACGATTTGTTGCGGAACCCCTAGCCATACCCTGCGGTAGCCGGGGTGGGGAAACTATCGTTTGGACAGTGTTCGGGTGTCATGCGCATTGAATGAGTTGGGTGAAAAGTTGAGTTTTTCAAACGAAAAGCAATTCGCAAAATGCTTAAGTTTCGAAAGGGGTTTTAAACCCTTAACCGTCACCCAACCCGAAGCACCACGCTTATTGGCTGATCGCTACTACTTATTCAATGTATTTCCGGCTACCCTTCATACCTGGTTGCGATCTGTCTCTACGCACCCTGAGGACGCGCCATGCCGTAGCGAGAGCAATCGGCTTATCACAAGGCGTTTTAAGCTCATGATCTAGCACGTCTTTTAAATATGTATTGGTAATAACTGTGATGTACTACTTTCTGAAAAACACTTAATTATATGAGTTTTATTTAAGAACATACTGTAGACGTATTCTTCTTCTTCTTCTTCTTCTTCAGGCACTGAACTTCCTTTAATGGTTGAAAGTTATGGCCTTCTCAACATCTTTCCATTTCCCTCGATCCTGGACGCAGGTTATCCAATTTTTAACCTTCATTTGGCAAATATCCTGTTTGACGTTATCCTCCCATCGGTATTTGGGTCTTCCTTGTGATCTTTTAGTTAGAGGATTCCATTTAAATATCTTCTTGACTGTTCTGGTATCTGGAATTCTCTGTACATGACCAAACCAGCTTAGTCTTTGAGCTTTAATATAATTAACTATATTTTGATGTTTTATCAGTTTATCTAATTATTCGTTAGTTTCAATACTCCATATTTGATTTTCTTTCGTAGGCCCGAATATTCTTCTTAAAATTTTCCTCTCAAAGACCAGCAATTCCTGAATTATGGTTTCTTTCAGCACCCATGTTTCTGAGGCATATGTCACTATACAGTAGACGTATTGTAGTACAAAATTTGACTTGCTGCTCTCCCATAGTTCTTCTGTCTGCTGCGACATTTAGGCCTATAATAGGAAGGTTAATGGAAAGTAAAACAGAAGAAAAAGTGAAAATAAAAAATGAACAAGACATTTAAAAACCACTTCTATACGTTTTATGTCCGCGCAATAAATTGAGTAACGACACTCAAAGCCAAGCCAGGAGGTTTGTGGCTCTATGTTTATTCACAACGGTAGATCCCCATAAAGTATCTCCCCACTCCCTCAACAGACGGGCTTATACGAGCCCATAACATTAATGTGGCCTGTAATTATGTAACAGTTTTAAAAGAGTGTCTGTGTCACTGGTAACCAAACAACCGGCATCGTCTGCTTCCTGCTCTCGAGTGAGACCCTTTGAAGGCTGAATCACTCTTACAGTGAAGTCTGTCCTTGACATTCAGCTGCAAAAGACATTTGCTGTATTGTACAAGCGACAGCATATTGGGTTAGAGTTCAATATTTCGCGGCTCAGTACATTATAGGTCTATACTAAACTTATTATAAGACTGATTGTAGGCTATCTAGGCTAAGTAGCACAAAGGTACGTACGGGTGCGTTGGCGAAGTGGATAAAAAAAACTAACTAAACAACTGCATGGAAGAAGGTCCTTCTTGTAAAGCTAATAATGTTTCACCGAGTTAAGATACTCTCTCATTTTATGCAACCCAAGATTCCATTACCGTGTTTATAACAGCCTGCTTATTGTTCCTCTCTTGGACCAGCTGGAACCAGTGCATGAGCCCTCGTCGTATTTTACTAAGACACATTTTCATATACCTGCCCTTCTACTCATAGGTATTCCATTCTTTATTTTCTTCAGGTTTTTCAACCGAAACCGCCTGTGTACTTTAACTCTCTCCCATATGTAACACCCCCCACCAATTTAATCTTCTTGCTTTGCAGCGCACGAATAATATTTGGAGAGGAGTATAAACCATGAAGCTATTCTTTATGTATTTTTCCCCGTCTCCACTTACTTTTTCCTCTTAGGTCCAAACTTCTTCGTCTACATCTGCTCTCGAAATGCCTCAACATACATTATTTTCTCAATTGAAAAGACAAAGTTTCAAGCCCATATAAAATAACAGGCAGTATTATATTAATGAATATTTTAATTTTTATATTTTTGGATATCTAATGAAAGAGCAAAAATACTTTTTTGACGTTCAGGTGACCGTGTATCGTGATAAATTCTTATAATAAAACCACCTAGATGCACTAATTTCTCAAATTCATTTTTGGAATAAAACTCGACATGTTTCGGACAGTTCCTCTGTCCATTATCAGGAGTTTGTCACTGTACACACAGGAATAGTATATGTCACACAGATTTGCTGACAGCTTGCGAGCAGGATTAGGACGTCCGTCCTGATCCTGCTCGCAAGCTCCAAAAATAAATTTGAGAAATTAGTGCTTTTATTTGGTTTTAGTATAAGAACCAAAGACACTGGACAGAATATTTTTAGGCATTTCCTTAATTTAATCTGCTGTTTAGTTTCATTAAGAATGAAAGTGCTTCCCAAATATTTATAATTTCATATTTTCAAGGTTGTATTGAATACAGTGAGGTTGTACATTTTTCCACTATTATTTTTACTAAATTCTCTCTCTATTTACCCGCACACCAACCTTTAAGCTATAGACTAATACTGCTAAAACCTGCTGCTTCATTTTTTACTTATTTTACATTTACATCTAATAAATTAATAAAATTAGCACAGAAATATATGCTACAAGCTGACTTTTCTCCTTCACTTTCTATAATTTATATTTCGCTTGAAAATCCATCACGACATTATGTAGCAGAAATATACAGCAGAGTCAACAAAGTCTCCTATCTTCAGACAAATTGCAAATGTATCAGACAAACATGTGTTTAACAACAATTCACTATAAGTTTCATTCAAACACGTTTTAATTTAACTCGGTTGTACCAAATAATATTATATACAACCTCCCTCCTCAATGAATCATAAAATTTCTTTGCGCCCACCAATATATACCTGAGTCAGGCCCCATTTGTTTGCAATTTTTCATAAGTATTTGCCAGATTTAGAACCCAATGTTAGTAGGTAATTTGTTGCTTCGAAGCTGACATTAATGATCTGCAGTGCATTCTCCTACATATTAAGATATCCGTGACAGGAAAGGTTGGATAAATATTTTGTGTTTCAAAACATTCGTGTGAATTGAAAATAAAAAGGAGCTGTTTTATCGCACTTGTTAGAAGTAGATACAATGACTGACTTACCGACAGCAGAAAGCAATTACCGGGTTTTGATAAGTCCTTAGTCCGACCAGGAAGGAAACAAGCTGCGCTTGTCAAAAGCGTGATGGGCAGAGGAATAGATTGATTTGACTAGGATAGGGACACGTGATGGACTTTTGTGAATGCGGTAATGAACCTCCAAGTTCCATAAAATGTGGGGAATGTAGCTTGTTTCCTTCCTGGTCGAGATAGGGACTTATCAGCACCTCTGTATTTTCGTCCCAGCAGGACAGGTTCCTATTTTTCACGCATCTAAATTCAATAAAAACCATAAAAAATATTTCCTTTATGTGCTCTGGATATTAAAAACCAAAATGGATACTTATAGGTAGCAGTTTGCTTTTAAAACACCCAGCATAAAGGATGTCTTGCTAGTTGCAACTGACATAAGCATTTCTACACTAAATTATCATCAATGATATATTTTGTTACATAGGCCTATATTTCTTCGGTAAATTTGGTTTACACACTTACGTCCAGTAAGAAAACGTGTCATAATTCGAAAAGTAAGCCCACGCGGAAAACAATGTTGAGGTAACACACAAAGATCTTTCTAATACTGAAAGTTCGTCTCACATTTCTCTACCGAAATTACTCTTTCATAACAAACATCACACAAGTACGACATTTTTAAGACGAATCGAGAAGCAACATTTTGGGAGAGATGAAAATTTGATTCTCATATCCCACCATAAAGTCATGTGACTTTTATGCGCACGGTAATAAATCTCCAGATTTTATGACATGCATGAGCCGCCTCAGCTTTGGGAGAGCTTGGTTGTTTGGAATTCGTAGGGTAGGTCCTCTAGGCCCATAGGCCTATACGTAAGAGTGATAAAGTAGGGCCTAGCTACAAATTAAAGAAAATTTAAAAAAAACTAAGAATTTCTCGATTTAGGTGTGTTTGGAATCAGGCGATATTATTGCAACGAGGACTGATATCTCCTTTTTTTACTGGCAAGTAACTTCTGATGTACATATTGCACCAGACAGCTTTCTTGATGTAATATTTTCGTTGTACTAGGCTTATACTTTGTGACATCATGGAGCCGCAAGAATTTAAAACTAACGAAGTTCTTCAGTTCTGGATCCTAAAGATAGAAATTAAGCTCAATTAGAGGTGTTGCAATGAGATGACCGTTGGTGGAAAACTGTCAAAGTTGGCATCACATCCAAAAATATATGGACAGATGTATTAAATACGGTACTAGAGATCAGAATTATTCTAACTGTTCATAGAGGAAAATGATGTAAATATCATTGCTCAAATCCAAGAAAATCTATTCAATCTACATTGTAAACAAAAATGCCTTAAGCAGACCCTGTTCAGCAAAATATATTATATTTACATTCTCAAAACATGGACACACACACTGCATTTGAAGCATTTTTGTGTTATTTAGGGTTAAAGGTAACGGCACGCACGTTTACCACTGCACTTTGGATTAATCCAGTTTATCTCAAACCGGTTTCCGCGTAACCCCAGGGTTCCGCTAAGGGGTGTCAGCGGTTCTGAGAGACGAAAGTGTGTAGTGGCGAGCGAGTTTTATTAGCGGTCCTAAACTTATATGTACGAATTAATATTTGTGTGGTGACATTTGACGCTAATCATTCCGTCACTGATATCACGCAGACAATCAATTGCTTCTTCATTCCAGCAGCTTCCAGACTGCAGTCCAGTCAGTCAGGGAGCACAGCTCGCCCTAGACACGGATGATGTGTCAGGCGAAACGATCAGATTGCTGATCAGTTTGGGGTTAGCTGTTAATATTTTACGTGTAAGGTACATAAAAAGTAAATAAATTCTGGTATTTAGATTTATAATTGACTTATTGTGGACAGTAAGTTACCTAGCTTTTTTTTAGTGTTCCGTGCATATATGGGATTAATCCAGTTATTACATTTGCTCTGCAGCTCTGTAGTAACAAGTTGTAAAATAGAACCAGTTTGTTTTGTTCTTATGGAAAAACCACGCCTTTAAACTTCTGAGCGCGTTTCGATTTTTTGTAAAAGAGGTCTTTCAAACCGCCCAGTAACCTTGAATAATTGATTGTGTAATAATAAAGGTAATAATAAAGTGAAATGTGTGTAGAAGGCCGTAGCTTAACGTATCGTAGAGCCAATTGTTATTAGTAACCGGAAAAAACAAGATAATCTAGGGTCTCCGGGCCAAGACCTTAACCCAGAGGTACACAGATACAAAGAAGGTATAATACTCTAAACCGCGACCTTCATTTTCGAATGTAATATAACAAACTGCAGTGAAGAACACAGGAATATCGTGACTGACTGTAAAAGGGACCTTGAAGAGACGGAAGAATGATCAGGCCTAACTAAACTCCGTGGCCTTAGTCTGCACGCGAACTATACCGATCAGGCCTAAGCGTTGGCAAAGTCTGGGAAATATTTGGAAGCATGTGCAACAAACCAATTACAGTAGGACCTCGACTTTCGGACCTTCAGCTTTCGTATAAACCTCCCTTTCATAGATTATAAATTCTTACCCCTAATCCGTCTTTCGTAGGCCGCATTCGGACTGCCGTAAGCAGCTGACGACAAAATATTTTGAACTCAACCAAGCGCGCACGTCAGTCTCTGCGTGGTCTAGTTATTAGCCTATCTATATTCATACTGCAGTGTTTATCCGTTCCTGCATGCATTTTTTCCAAACGGCATATCACACCAAACACATTTGTTCTCGCAGCAGTGATAAGATGCCTTCCACGTATCCCCCCACACATACTCTCTACATTCCTCAAGCGTCTTCGGCCGCAAAACCGAGTCCCAAACTGTATTTTGTGTGTCCTACATACCGGAAAAGTATATGAGCTAGCTAGAATTTGAGACAAGAACTAACTTCAGGAGACTAATATGTATTATGCACATTTCGTAACCCAACCGTTAAATTTGATGGGGATGGGAACACAGAAGTATACCGCACGACTTTCGTACATGTTGCCTTTCATACACGTTTTCAGGAACGAGTTACGTACGAAAATCGAAGCGTGCCTCTACTTCAAATCTTGCACCCAGAGCTGAGCGCCTCAAGTGACACATTCCTGAACTTCGTAGCCGTGACGTATTCCAGCGGAGCGCGCGCACGAGAGGGCTCCACCCTGGTCGTATACATCCAGTCCATCGTTCCATTCTAATCCCGGGAACTATGTATCCAACCAATACCGACAACAGAGCGTCTCATTTGCCCTTATACTTTTCCCCTCACTGCGGGAAGCCCCATACAAGAGATTACTTCATTTCCCTTTCTCCGATTGGTCGGATGCATCCCTTACGTCACAGGCAACCATCTTTATTGCTACCAAAATATCTTGGCAGCCATCATGTAACATGACGTCACACGACCTTCAAACAAAGATGGTTGTCTGAGCATGCGCACTGTTACAAGCTCTACGCCAATCTGGTGTTTCACAGCAGTGACGTGCTGAAAGAAAATATGCAGAGATCCCACAGAATGGAAATCGCCAACGATAGCATGGCTCCCTACAACTGTTCTTTGAAAGCCACAAAATTAGTCTGCAGGAGTCTTTAAACGGGTACAGTACAGACAAGGACATCTGCCTTATTAATTGCGAAGTAAAAAATTCCCTCAATTGGGCATGAAGAATTACTATTATATTATTCGAAGTTGGAATAACATACATCTTTGTTTTACTGGGCTGTCTCTGTTTCACATCCCGTCTTGGAAATCATTTACTCGCGAGAAGAACTACCTGAAGGCGAATAAAATATCTGTTAACCTGAAACTGTCATTACAGCTGTAGGAAATTTTCCTTAGCCTCGTGGCTTCCTTACTCATTCATTTCGCACCTGTTTACGGAAGCAAAGTTACTGGTCACCAATACGGCCATCTTTGAGCCTTCTACTTCCAACAAAACAATCTTATTCAGGCTTATAAAGAAAATTAATCACATCTCTACGTGCGTACAGGAATAATTACAGACCTATCAAAAATGACAGACCTCTTGTCGCTGTAAGGCCAATCATTGTACTCGTAAGGTGGACCTCAGACAATGTAAAATTGTTAGAGTAAAAAGACTATTCTTAGGATATGATAAAGCAGGGACATAAATACGTTCTGAGAATTATTATGTTTGAATCGTGTAAGAAAATTTAACTCTATTTAAGGCAGATTGATGAAATACAGATTATGCCATAGGATATTCACAGTATTACCTGAAATAGGCAAGTTTAGAACGAAGTGTAGGTTTACTCTTCATCTGAAGCCTTAGAATATTACTTCAAACCTGCAAAGCCATAAGTCTTGTGGAGACACATAGGCCTATTATTGGACTATTTCTATCGTTTCGTTCCTTTTAAAGACGCAGAATTGCCGAGAACCGCTCTGCTTCCATTATCAGGCGAATCTTAAAAAGCAGGGCAACTACAGATTTGGGACCAGTGATTGGAGCTTACTGTCTTCCTTGGAATAGGGACGTGATGTCTTGTAGACTAGGAGAAATGTAGCAACCTACCAGTCAATTCTGCTGCTTCCGTAATCAAGGTAGGGGAACAGGTTGATTATGACCGTGGCTGGATTCCTCGAAACACTGGTAAATTTTTACCAAAACATGTCTTCACATCCCCGCCTAGAGCCATCTTCATAATCACCATCATGAGAAAATAAAATTTTACGAATACCTTAAAGTCTAAGAAAATAGCCTAATTCCCAGCACAGAATAAATAGCTTCTGGAAATAATGCGTAGCCTAAAGCTTAATAACTCGTACGGGAAGTTCAAGTGCAAGTATTCTGAATTAAACATAATTTAATCCAAATAAATGATTAACTTTCATGAAACTATTAATTTTTCACCAACGAAGTTTTCTGACACAATAAAAATGTGTTTTAGAATAAAAAATGAACATGCTTGTCCTGTAAGCTTTTTTTGTGCTTCCAATGGCAGCCGTTATTCCATTAACTTAAGGGGTTAATTAAACTATTACCGAGACAATAAACCATACAGACTTGCACATGCTTCTGGAAAACTTTCTTACAAGTCTACTTGTATGGTTCGGGGAGAGCTCATCTGTGCTTTCGGAAGTATTTATAGAGTTTCTGTTGACTTTATGGCTCTCTCTTTACGTTGCTGGTAGGAGACACTGAGATTCTCAGAAGCTTACATGAACTACTATTTTGACACGGTCCCGTATTCAAAAGCATACAGATACGTACACGTAGGGAAAAAATCGGCCAGCCTCGAAATATTTACAGCGTTGAAAATGAAACATATACGTAGTCAAGTAGGTCCATATTACACGTTGCCAAATCTATGTGTACAGTCTTGTCTTGGCCTTCATGCAGTGAGCAGTGTGATGAAATATAGACTTGTCTGGCGTGTTGAGCGGGAAGGACGTCACAGCACATAGGAAAACGTTGAACTGTTTATCTAGGATTGTATCACATACGCGACAGTACTGGAAACCTCCAGCTAGTGATGCGGTACTGTGGGCAGGTAACACAGCACTGTTTACCTGGCAGTAAAAGACTACACATAGGACAACACCACATTGTTGGTATGACAGTACGATACTGCACACAGGCCAACAACACACTTTTGAACTAGCAGGACAACAGAACTACACTGCATTACTAAATTAGTGGTAAGACACTGCAGGCAAGACGACAACGACCTGTTGAGTTAGTGGTGTGGTACGACAGACATGACAACACTGTATTGGTATGACACTGCAGATGGGAACACACCGCAGTGTAATATACCGCCTACTGACCAGCTGAGAAAGCAGTGTGGCACTACCGACAAGACAACACTGTGTTGCTGAGAGCCGTAACATTCTCATTGCAATGCTGAGCCAGCGGTACGGCGCTACAGACAGGCACACATCGCGTTCTTCCCGTAGCTGTGTCTGTATATATTTCCTTTGCTTGATCATATTTTGACGTCACCCGCAAGGGGGGTCCACGGTGCGTGCAAGATGGTTTATTTACACTCTCACTTCCCGAGTCTGCACAGGCTCAGTGGGTTTGAAGACATCTGTGCCCAAAAAGGCATTAGGAGGATGGAAGTAGGCCTATAACACCACGCATTCTTAACCCCTGCGTTAGATAAGGGTGTGTCGTCAGTTTCACTTCGCGGCCACATTCACCCCGTGAAAGCCCTCCCAGTAAACAGTGATCAGTAAGTTCGTTGGGCCCCATAGTCAGTGTGGGAATTTCTGCACTCGGTTATGTACTAAACTGCATTACAAAATATTTCTTTGGTCCTTGACCTAAATATGTTCTCGTTTCTACTTATATATCCTTCCTGTCTTAGGTAAAGTCACTCAGCGCTCGAAAGTCGTGTAACAGTACCACGCCAGTGAAAACGACAGGACACCAGTTGTTGTCTTATGGTTAGAGTAGTGGCAAAATTAGCCATCATTGTAGTTATAATATGGATGGTATGCAAGTTAATATCACAAATGTTCTACTACTACTACTACTACTACTACTACCACTACCACCACCACTACTACTACTACTACTACTACTACTACTACTACTACTACCACCACCACTACTACTACCACCACTACTACTACCACCACCACCACCACCACCACCACCACTACTACTACCACTACCACTACCACTACTGTCTTAGTGTCCAAATTTTGCCTTGTGCGTATTATTGAATAGGCGCAAGTAGCGATATATATCTTCCACATACAAACAAACTCAGTAAAACAGGAAAATCACGAGTATTTAAACAAGTTTACATTGATCAAAATTTATAGGAATCGAAAAAATTTTTTGCGGAAAATTAAATCTGCTCTACTCTAAGACAGACTATTTCTCCCATGAAAATTCCATAATTAAGAAACTACAGCCCACAATTTCTATTAACAAAACAGTACAAAAATTTAGCGAATGAAACATAATGTCTAAAGTCTAAATACAAAGTAGTATTGCAGGACTGCTGCTGATTGCTATTGCCGACAGCCTCCTGCTTTGAAACTCTCACCCGAATGTTCGACTAAAGACGCTTCATCGTAATTAAGACGATGCCACCTTAAATAAAAAAAGGAGGCGGACTGTAAAAAATAGCCCACTTCCTTCACACTGAATACTTTTTTCTTGCTATTTAGATTCTTCGGTGGAAAATAATTATTTAAGTTACACAAAATTATATATTAAGTATGCCTAAATTTTAACGTAAATTTGACTGACTTCAATCTAAACCATTTATTGCTACTTCTTTCTCTGATAAGCCTGCAAAAATACAATTTCACTATCGCACTGAACTCTTTATTTAGGCCATATATTTGGGGAGACGAAAGGAATATGTAGTCTAGTTTACGTCAACGTTGTGTATACTTCCTTTCAAAGTGTACGTGAAGTTGTACGTCTAAAGAAAAGACAAATAAATTTCAGAAGTCGAGCTACGTACAAAACTTGAACATGGGGATACTTCTTCACAGCGCGGAATGCTAGCTCACAAAGATTAACGTTTTCATAAATTAACAGCTATGCCATAAAGGAGTGTTTACACTATACACAGTAGAACGACAGTTAAAATGGAAACTGAATGGAGTCTAAACTGCATGTGTCTATATACAGGTCTAAACGCATATTCTATTGATGTAAATAAACAAACAATCAACTAGGATCTCTACGGTTAAAAAACTACACAATGACAATATAAATAAAAGTAAGAACTCAGTAAATTACAGCCTAATCAACATTTAACTTCTTGTTTATACTAATTTGAAAGGGGGCACTATTCATTCTGCCTTGAATTCTCTCGACAATTTGAAACCTTGTGAACTTTTCGGTGAGTGAATGACAGTAGTCAAGAGATACGAGTATAAGACGGCACGCTTTCACAGCGATTGTCTTTCCAGTGACGATGTTCTGAATTTTTCTCCGTGCAAATTAATATGTTTGTTGCGAGCTCTTTTTAAAGTTATAAAAAAAAACTTGTCCTCTAGTTTACAAAACCTAAGACCACTATTTTAACATTCAAATGAGTATCACTCTAATTCCTATGTGAAAAAAAAACATTAAAATTTTATTGAAATCATTACGTATATCATCTGTCTTTAACATTAATTAACGGAAATTCGATGATCTTCGAATCCATTTTGACTAAATCGGACATTGTTTAGTTCTAATAGAGACTGCTGATATATTCTAATTGTGGTTATCATCAGACTATCATAGTGGACGCTTCACATGAAAACTGTGTTTTCCGGTCTGTATCTTGGCCCTATTTCTTTAAACACACAAAATTTCCAACAATATTTCGAGGGAAAATTTAAAATGAAGATTAGCCTATAGTACTCACATATCATTTAGAGCATCCTGTTCTCATTGGTGGTAAGAATTTTGGAGAAAAATGTACAAGAATTTTTACGCTACGTCTGTATTTCAGGAATTTTCCGTAGCCTATAGCGAACACATCTGAAAATTAAAAAAAAAAAAAAAAAACCTGTTGTTATCCGTAATACGCACACGAAATTTCGTCGTGGCGGAATTTAGAGGTCAAGTGACTTTTGACTGCGCTGAGGTCAGACCTGCTTTATTATTGTGACTGGAGTCGAGAATGACTTGCAGCACAAGATAATAAATAGAGCATCGGCGGAGAAGCTTGGCGAATAAAAACTGCACCTTAGCATGGCCTTAAAAAACGGGTTCCTTAGAAGTGCGTCGCTACCTTTCGTTGTTGAAAACAGCTTTAAATATTCAAAACGGCTTCTAAAAAAACTTCTATAACATATAAATGGAGTTTTCCGTGTTTACCCGCAATTTCCTCCTTCATTTTCGTCCAGTGTTATAGTGAATTACGATGTGGAAGCATGCAATAAAATCTATAATCTACAAGCGTACATTTTTCTTTTAATTAGAGTATAGCACGAGTAAATAGTGAATCATTAATATCTCTTGTCATTTATTTATACGTGATGTATCCAATTTCTGCTCCAACGAAATGGGCCTAAACGTCCCCTAACAATGAATGAGCAGAAGACCTTTGCTCGTCTGATATGCGAGGCAGCGCTGTTATGTAGTTATTTACCTACATTTCAGAACAGACTATCTGTTTCTGAACCGCCTGACCCTTGAAGAGGGGACAAATAAAGTGTACCGAAACGTCGTTAACTAACTACAAAACGCAGCTGCGTTAACATCCTAGAAGAAGATTTACCATGATGTAAACCAACAAATGTGCACAATTTTTCGGAATCACAATAGTGTTAAAATACGTCAAATCCCAAATGTTTCGGGCATCAATTTTCTATCATTAGAGAGTGCAAAAGTGCATTAAACAATCGTTTAACCATTTTGTCATTCTCCAGTATGCAGTAGAACTGTCGTAAATTCGCCAGTGTGTGATTTATAGTGGATGAACTGGTGAACAGTTAAGTGGAGCAGGCTGTTGGTTTAACTGTGTTCACAGTACCGTGAGCACAGTTAAACCAACACGCAGTTGACCTATTACAGTTTTATTGTGATTCTGAGTAGTTTTCGTGCATTTGTTGGTTTACATTGTGGTAATTGAATCATACTGCAGGGAACGTAAAATTAAAAAAAAAAACAGGAGACTTTATTTAATCCGTGGCAGAGCCTGAAGTAAATAAAGAAGCTGCTTTGCGTGTGACCGTAGTTTTTGTTTATTATTAACGAAGAGATATTTGTAGATCTTATGTTTATTGGACCGTGCACCATCTTGATAGTTGAATAAAGAGAGACCAACTTGATGTCACTTGCTTTATTATTTTATTATTTAATGCTCAACATGTTTCGGATGTTAATACATCCATCCTCAGGAGCTTGCGACTTATTTGTTGAGTGCTGTGCT
>Ga0136643_10003511_pt1 | contig 21163 bp, 19 predicted proteins | sample TergutLab28metaG_FD_96883 | JGI IMG/M metagenome (GOLD analysis project Ga0136643, IMG submission 96883) | Labiotermes labralis P1 segment gut microbial communities from Petit-Saut dam, French Guiana - Lab288 P1 (version 3) (version 3) | ecosystem: Host-associated > Arthropoda: Insects >...
GCATACAGTGGATACATTACGTGATCTGAAATTTGAGGTGTTGAAACATCCACCATACAGTCCGGACTTGGCGCCATCAGACTTTCACTTGTTTGGACCTATGAAAGAACATTTGCGGGGCCACAATTTTGCAGATGATGACGAGGTAATGGAGGTGGTGCAAAGTTGGTTAAAGGCCACGCCAAAAAGCTTTTTTCTAGAGGGCATCCGCAAGCTTGTGGACAGGTGGACCAAGTGTGTTGTGAAGCAGGGAGACTATGTCGAAAAATAAGACAAACAATTTCTGTAAGTACTCTTGTAAAAAAGTTGTTATAAAATTCCTGTTATTTAATGACTTACCTTCATATGTTTTTTGAAGATCATCCTAAAATTTATCCTTTTCTTCTTCCATCTTCTCTTTGGTCGGGGCGTGAACGTTGATTAGTGTTATGTTAGGAAATTTTCCTTTTAGTCTAAGTATACATATTCTTTCATTTATTGGGGTAAAGGACATAATATTCTTTTCAACTTATTTTCTCACCATAAATCCAGTTCCAAGTTGTCCCATCCTTTGTTGGGAACAGCTATAATATAGAGAATACTTATTTTTCTTTATTTGTCCATGCTCTTTCCATCTTATTTCTTGCAATGCAATGATGTGTATTTGGGTACTAACAGTTTGTTCAGCTATTTCATTCATTTTACCTGGTTTGAGCATTGTCATGATGTTCCATGTGCCAATATTTATCCTTAGATTCGTGTTCTGTTTAACTTGCTTTGGTCTTTGTCCATTTATCCATCTGACCTTCCTTGGCTTGAGTCTTTTTAGCAGCTAAATTTTTCCGGGGCTAGGTGGCTGGCCTTGTGCCCAACCCCCAACCTGGAGGGCCAGGGACTCTTCTGTCAGGGTTACCATCCCTTAGCCAAGGGGTCCAGTTTTAAGGCGCTGGATACTCGCCCTCACCCCCCCCCCCCCCCCCCCCCCTGGTGGGTGGGATTTGGGGCCCATGGTGAACAATTGTCAGCTTGGGCATTTCCTGCCATTTCCAGAGACACCTACTCAGCATGAGTGTCTCCACAGGGCCCTAATCATCTATTAACCCTCCTCCTTTCTCAATGGGGCTTGGGACCGGCTGTGGTGGAGTTGGATGTGAAACACTGCTGATATTAAATGTCACTATTGTACTTCATTGTGAGTTCTCATTTGTTATCACTCATCATTTTACTGATGAAAATATAAATATCTGTATGTATTTCAAGAAGTTAGTAGAAGGTGGGAATGTACAAATCCAAAGGAATTTGTTTCTTAGGGAATTATACTATAGTAATGCAAGGTGTGAAAATATTTTTTCATGTGTTTGCCATTACAGTTTGTTTTATGAGCCCGAAGATTTTTATATTGACTGTACAAAACTGATCACTCACCCAAATGGAGGAGTAGCAGTTGCTCGTGGGTGGACTGTTAAAAGGATTGATCCATTTGATAGGAAAGCTATACTGGAGGATGACTATGAGATCTCTTATGAGAAGTGCCTAATTGCAACAGGTAAATTGTACGGTGTTTGTGGTTTGTTCAGGATGAAACACACTCCCCATTATAAGATTAAACTCATTTGTATGCATAACACATACTGGTTTCAGAAACTAGCATGGCATATGTGTAATTATTTGAAGGGCTATGTTGAAATGAGGTTTATTTTAATTTAGTGTGTTGGTGTTTTGCTGTGTACACAAATGCACTTTGCTGCACCCAGAGAAACTATGAACAACATACCTGCCTTGCACAGTGGATGTTTTGACTGTAAAATGTGAAGGCTGCTACTGAGTCCAGAAATTTCCTTTCATTTTAATAAGAGTCTTGTACAGCACAGAACAGACTTGTGTCACCTCTCATTGTGAACATATTTACATATTAACTAAAATTGTAAGGTAGAGAGGTCTCTACATGTTACTAGATCACTGGATTCTGTAATATCTATTTTAGGCTCAACTCCCATAAACCTGCCTTTGTTGGAAGATGCATCGGAGGATATTAAGGACAAAGTTATGTTGTTCAGAGGAATTTTTGATTTTGAGGAATTGGAAGATGCGATTAAAAGTGGATTGAAATCAATTGCCATAATTGGTGGTGGATTTCTTGGCAGTGAATTAGCTTGTGCATTAGCACGATGTAAGTAAATAGATTTTCTGTATTTAGCTTTTAAAAAATTTGTCCCAGTACAATTTATTAATAATACTATATACTTATTATAGTGTTCTTTTCTAGACTATGCCTTGATGTTTCGACTGGCCCCTTTACACATGGATTCAGTACCAAAGTCCTGTACACATTATTTCCCATAATTGTGTTAGGTGGATGGATACTTACAGATAACACTGAATTACTTAGACGAAAACCTCTCTCATTTCTGATTTTTCCACACCGTATCTCACAAGGACTGTCATGGCATGGAACCTGGGCCTCTGTGTTGAGTGGTTGTACACGGTCAAATCACAATTTTTGCATATACTTTAGTGTGCAGGTTACATGCTTCAGCACTGCTATACCATTATCAGACCTAAACTATCAACACACAAGAGAAAGAAGAAGCATATGAATGTATAAGTGAGAGAGAGAGAGAGGTGTTACATTGCTGGAGATGTTTTAATGTGTTAAGATCTTTTAGGTGGGTCCAACCATTTATACAACAGTGCATGTAATGGACCTTTTTGTCGAAGAAGATAGAATGATGTAATAGAAAACAGTAATGCAGAAGAGGCCAAAATTATTTTCTGCCACTTGTCATACAGTTTGTATCAGGAAGTCTCAGTAATTTTATTTTAAATATCAGTTTCCTGTTTCATGATTTCTAAATTTCTTGATTTTCCCTGTAATCACTATGCAAGTTTACACATTAACTGTCCATATTCCAGCATACATAGGTGCTATATGATGTTTTTATTAGTTAAAATATGCTGTTCTATGTAATAAACGAGTAGTGTTTAATGAGCTTAAGTACATATATTTCAGAATATGAGTGGTTTTTCTGTTTTATAATTCTGTAATTTAAAATTTTTGAAGGCATGTGAAAATGGATGTTATCTGGGTATATTAATAAAATTAAGATTACTTACAGAAATGTGGTGTGCTGTGGTATAGTACAGCCGATTGTGTCACATCTTGTACATTGTCTTGCAACTTAATCACATGAATGTGTTCACAAATTTGCAGCTCATAAGACTGACCTCAATGTGTATCAGATATTCCGAGAACCAGGTAACATGGGCAAAGTATTGCCTGGATATTTGAGTTTGTGGACTACTAACATGGTGCAAGAAGAAGGTGTAAATGTTATAGCCAATGCTAAAGTTGAAAATGTTGAAAAGGTGGAAGATCAACTCATCCTCTCACTTCATAATGGAAGGAAGGTAATTATGATACAGACATACTACTTGATGTGTGACACATGCATGACGTTTCTTCAGCTACTTGGATGTAATTTGTACACAGGGCTTGAAAAATTATGCAGAGTCATATTAGCTGTACTAGAAGTTCATTTGCCACATCAGATATAGCGATAGACCCACCAATTTAGTGTTCCACATTTTATGTTTTTCCATCATTTATAATTTACATTTCATCATTTGTAGTAAATAAATCACAGTGTTAAACTTTCTCCATTTAAGGTTGTCTTCATTTCAATTTAGTTTAAAGATATGCTGCTGCTGCTTCTATGCCTATTGCTACTACAGGAAATATTTTTATTGTGCCTGTGAGCACAGCAACTGTAGTGGAAGCATTACCATTTACTGACCTTGCATTCCCAGCCACCTAGAGTCCATTTCTCTCCTCATGTTCCTCATATATTTCTTTGTAGAAGAGTCTTCAAAGTGCCAACCTCAAGCTTCTGAGCAAGCTTTGCACCTTCTGAAAATGATACTTGACATGCAGCAAAACTCATTAAGTATGAGTTATTTCTCTTCAAAAATGGTTCTTTTGTTCTAGCAAAGAATGTGGATTGTTCCCCCTCCCCTCTTCTCTTGTTAATTCTCTGAATAATGATGTCAAAATCGTCGCTTCAAAAATTTTGGGCTCCGTGATTGCGGTATCATCCATCTCACACCAGATTCTCATATTTAAGGTCATTTATGCTATTTGATGAATGGCATGGGGATTTTTGGGTATGAGTATGTGTTATGTTGGCTATTTGCATTGTTACTTTGAAAATTAGGTTTGCAGGTTTTTTAGCATTGTGGTTAACTATAGCATCTTGTTAACTTGATTTCAATTTTAGGTTATGGCCGATCGCATAATTGTCGCAGTTGGAGCTTCTCCTAATACAGATTTGGCTGGACCTTCAGGTCTGGAAGTGGATGAGGAGATTGGTGGCTTTCTGGTAAATGCAGAACTGATGGCTCGATCAAATCTCTGGAGTGTAAGTGTAACAGGGTCTTACACTGTCTGAAAAAAAAAAAATAGACCAGAATTTTTGGACAACACTGGTGAGTTGGCATATGTTGAATTACATGCCTGTGATTCAGCAGCCTTGTGTCAGATGACTGTTAGCATTATGTTTAGTTTGCTGATACAGTTGTATTGGCAGAGTATATTGTTTGTCAGAAAAATCAGGCAGTAAGTTTGCAGGACAGAGAATCAGTGTTAAATGTGTAGTGAAATTGTATGAAAATGTGACAGGTCTAAGGTCTCCTAGCAACTGCAACAAAATACCATTGAATTTTTAAATCCCCATCCCTATCACACTCTCATCCTTCATTTCACATAAATGTCCCTCATAATATACAACCACTTCAGGAATATTATGTATTTATAGCACTAATTTACCTGATAATTCTTTTTCGTATGATAAATCTTGAAACACTCAGGTACATGGGGGAGGGGGGTGGGCACTTTACAAACTTCATATTCCCATCTGGTAATTCTCATGATTTTCTAGTTTGAACACACCTTACACTGCCATGATGGGTTGACCCTCACAATACTTGAAGGTATATATTGTGGAATGTGGGCCCAGTGAGCTGCCTGAAGCCCATTGGGCATGTCAGCTGTTGTACGACCTTGTCATGCATACTCAAGCATTATCAGTCCATCCATTTAACTTCTCTGGTATGACTACCCTGAAATGGTTGAAATTTAGTTTCTGAGAAGTGATTTTGTACAGAACGTACGCATTGAACAGCATCATATCAAAGAGATAGAAGGCTTCTTATATGCCTTCAGATAGCGGCACATGATAGGGTAGGATGTAAGCTGTTGGTCCATTCTGTCCATCCCCCTATACATTTGTTATAATCAAGGACAGGCTTTGGTTCCTTGACTGGTTCCCCTGTTTTCCTGCTCGTCTTTCCTGGTCCATCATGCCATTGGTGTCATGCATCATTGTCAGCATGGTAACAGGTTTTTTGTTTGGCCACTTTACAGCCATCTTGTGACTGTACATGGCAATAGCATCTCCTTTCTCCAGCTTTTGCTTTTTTATTTCTTAGGTATAATCTTTCTGTTGAGCCTTATTGTCACCACAACATTCATATTCTAACAACTTCTCAGAGTGGGAGATGAATACCAGTTGTCTATGTAGAAATTGTAACCTCTGGATAGGTAGAGAGCCATCAACTCCATCACTACAGTCTTATGTGCAGGGAGGCTCTGATCCCCAACTTTCTGCCCAGTCACATATTTTGGAGTATTTTATGCTGAAATGGGCTTGTTTGGTTGGGTTGAACTGAATGAATGAAAGCCTTCCACAGAGTTTCATGAGACTTTTATCTGTGTCTTGCATGGGAGTGTGCAGAGTCTGAAATTTATTGTTGAAGTAGTCAGTAGGGTATTTCACTTTCACAAGATGATCTGAAGCGTCAAGTGCAGCATTGTCTACAAAATGTAGAAATTTACACAGCAGTTTATAAAGCTTGAAAGGTATTACTGAGAGAAAGACTGGAGTCTCTGTGGACATTCAGGTACTCCAGTATGCTTGAAGGGTATCTTTCTTGACATATGATTGAATGATACACAAGGAAGTAAATGCCTTTAGTTCATCTACCCTAGTGTTAAACCACTTACTCTCCATACTGCTATTCGAGTAACCACTATCATTCTGCACTATTGTACTCACAGCATATTTGTTTACTTGTGTTCTTAAGTATAACCAAAAATCAGTCTCCACGAACATACTGAAAACATGTACTGGCCTCACTTCCTCCAATAAACCTCCTGTCACATTTCCGTTTATGCCAGGCATTCCACGAAGAGGTTTGCATGTAGGCTTGTCAGGAGATGAACATGAGGGGTGCCACTTCCATTCTTCCACCTTTCATTTTTTACACGCAGTTGTATCAACACTACTCATTGGAAGTTTATCTTCTGCTTCTGGATCACTTTGACTTTCATACTTACTTTCTCTCTCACTCAATTCATTATAGTTATTACTGCCAAAATCCTCCTTAGCATCACTGTTTAGTAGAATAACTGCAACTACTCTATCAGTTAGACCTAAGCTGGCACCATTTTAGCAAACTAAGGACTCCCACTTATACAGTTTCCAACTTCCTTTGAATTGTACAAAGCAAAATGCAAGTAAGTCCTTGAAATGTAACATCTTTTGAACTTTTTGAAGATAAAAGAAGGCATGTTGTGCCACCTAATGACCATATAATGGACTAACATGACACAGTGTTGGTAACAAAGAAATCTGCATGGAGCCATCTCAGAGATGGTTAAGTACAACAAAGTGTTAAACACTTATGGTGAAGTAATTTTTATTGGTAGGGTGTAGTTATTATGGTTCTCTCTCTTTAAGGCAGGGGACTGCACATGTTTCTATGATGTGAAACTTGGACGTCGTCGAGTAGAACATCACGACCATGCTGTCGTTTCTGGTCGTCTTGCAGGAGAAAATATGACTGGTGCAGGTACATTAACATGTATTTCATTATAGTGTACTCTGCTTCATGACCTCCAGCCCTACAGCTTTAGCATTTAGTTAATAGGTTCTTTGGCTGCATAATGTGTTTTCAGTTACACCAATTAATGTCAAATAGTGGTAGAGTTGTGAATGTTGAATGTTGACTTGGAAAGGTTCTCAGTTCTAACACATTTAGAAAGAAAAAATACAAGCATGTAATGGTGTTGTTTGATAGGGAAGGAAAGTTTGATGTAAAATCTCATGCATTTTCTTGCAGTGAGCTATACATTCACAATGGGAGTGTAGTATTCTGCATTTTTTTACTAGGGTCTAGTTCAAGGGCATCAGTTACTTTGTCATGATGCACAATGTTTTGCATTTCTACATAGGTGGATTGCCAGAGTTCTGTATGGCACATTCTTGCTGTTTTGATGGCTGTTGTTGAGATAACATAATACTTTATTCATTTAATATAAATTATGCGTGAGAAATTTGACTTCATCTGTCTGTTGAGAAACATTGCTTTCCTACTGCCATCATTAGACATGGGGCTTTTCTTTGTATATTTTCTCACACAGTTTTGAGAACCCACTAAGTGTAGATGCATAACAATACCGAGAAATTTAATATAACTTATAATGTATAATATAATTATGTATCAAAACACACCAGAACCCAAAGAGTTATAAGTGAATTCGGAGCATACATACCTATATAGCATCTAAACGTAAGTACTACCACTAATATGTACATTATCCCAGTTATAGTCATATTCTTACAACAGAATGTTAACACACCTTATATGGTTACAGATTACATTATTACAAGTCTGCGGTGAAATATATATACACGCTTCCCTCTGCTTTTAAGTTTCTCCATCTAGCATATGCTGCAGTGACTATTCTCCAGATTACCACAATTTTTTTATGATATTGTAACAATGCCATAGCCCCTAACAGCTTGGCAACCCTCAAGGCCCATGACATCATAACACCTTCTAGGGATTTCAAGAGAAACAAACAGATAGCGTTGTCTGGTAGTGTGTGGAAGTATCTAGAAATGAGAGAACGCTGTATAAGACAAGACAGTAAAACGGATAGACATTCTTGTGCTTACAAGAAACAGAACTTGTTGTGTGTGGTGAAGCAGCGAATGAGTGATAGAGGCAGAACGGAGGTAGATCGCGAGTGTTTATCAGAGCTGGATAGTGCATCTGTGAGTGAGGTACTGGGTTCGAGCGGCGTCAGGGCTGTGAGCCCAAAGAACTGAATGTATAAGAACAGACATAATTGTGAATAGTAATTCTTAAAATTCTGGTGACATGTTCTGTATTCACTACTGCTTTAATTATTAAAACAAAAGGCTTATCTGTTACAATATTACCTAAGTTTTAAAGTTTTAATTTACAGGTTTCACAAAAATTTTTTTCAACCCATTTAATGTATATTACTACTTACAATATTCCATTAAGAGGTAAGACGATATCTTGTAGAAACCTTTTACAGCATTGTAATATATAGTTCATTACAGAATGGTGTATTTAGCCTGAAGATGGCTTACAAAGTTGAAACAAGTTGCTGATGATTAATACAGTTGTTTCTAGACTTGATTTTTATAAGTTTTGTTGATAGCAAACATAAGTATCTTTACCATTTTTTTTAGGTAAACCATATTGGCATCAATCAATGTTCTGGTCAGATCTGGGTCCTAATGTTGGTTATGAGGCCATAGGCATCGTTGATTCTACACTTCCTACAGTCGGAGTGTTTGCCAAGGCTACAGACAAGGACACACCTAAAGCTGTTGTAGAAGCTACAGATGAAGGAAACAGGGCAAAGACAGAGGAAGTAAGTCTATTATTTGGGATTAGATTGTGTGATGTGGTTATCTGGTGCTGTGCTTGTTGACTCAAGCTGTAGTAAGTTTTTGAAGAATGTGATATGATTGACTGTAGGTGGTGCGTAACGAATGATCAGCAGGAGGCTGATGACTAAACAAGCAGAAACTTACTACAGTAGCACCCAAGTAAAATGAAGTACTTGTTAAACCATTCTGAGCTGTCCTTTTATAGAATAATACATATACATTTTCAAATGTTCATAGGAAGCACAGCCAGTATCTCCAGCTTTGCACAGTTCAGAATCTTCAAAGGATGGTGAAGATTATGGCAAGGGTGTTATCTTCTATCTGCGAAATGACATTATAGTAGGAATAGTCATGTGGAATGTATTCAATCGTATGCCTGTGGCCAGACAAGTGAGTAATGAATTTAGATTAATGTTTTGTTGTATACAGTATGGTAAGATATTAATGAATTAATCTTTTTGTTTATGCTAGGTGTTGAAAGAAGAGAAGAAATATGGTGACTTGAATGAAGTAGCAAAACTTTTCAGCATTCATGAAGAATAACACAAACACAAATTCATTTACAACTGAAATTAACACACACAGATGTCTCTTCTACAGGATGGTATGTGTCATTTTTAATTTTGTTTTAAAATTCTGATGTTAAATTCACAATAGAACGTACTGTAGGATTCAGTACTTGTGACAGTACACTCTTATGAGTAACAATAACTGATTAATTTTGGTATTTCTGTATTGCAATATCACATTTTAATGAGAGTGAGTGCGTGTGTGTGTGTGTGAATTGTTCAGCATTAACAAGAAAAATGTTGGACTGTAAATTCAGGTGAGAATATGCACATCATACGGCAGGGATTTCCATATATTGATGCCAGCTGATTATTTAATGGTACATTTACATGTATGATCATAAATTAAGGTCATGATAATGTTTGTTGCTCTCATCTATGAGTTGTGTACACTGCTGTTTGGTTGTTTTTTTTAAAGCATAATAGATAATGTCTAGAGATGCAAGTCATATGGGTACACTTTGTTATACTTCATCTCATTAAATCCCATTTAACATTTGCACAGTTGCCAGTCAATAAAAAAACCTACTTCAGTGCAGATACCATTACAGTATTCAGTTACTGGTTGTATAAAGTTTTATAACTGTCAACTGTAGTGAGTTCACTGAATTCCTAACAATACCAGTTCAGTACTGGAAACAAAGTACATGTTTCATTTTTCTCATAAACATGACTGGATTTATAGTCCGAATGTGACCCAGAAGACTCAATCATTTTACCAGCAGAAATTTGAGTCATGGACATGTACAGTCCAAATAAATTGTGTGCACTGTAATGAAGCTCTATGGTTTTCTCTAGTGTAGTGTGCCAAGGTTTCTTCAAGCACTGTGTGCTCCTCGTCCAGTATCTTGTTTGAAGCGTTTTTCATTCTGATATATAGTAAGCAACTTATTTGTTGAAATGCAGATAGACCTTCAAGTAAAGTAGCTGAAATTGAGTTATGTTGAGATATTGTAGTAATACTCCACACTTGAAATCCAGTCATTATGTGTCCAGTAGGTAATGTCATATAGAAGCCCTTCTTTCATTTGGATATACAAATCAAGTAGTATTCTTTGTCGATGCTAACAAATGATGAAGCACAGAAGTGCGATAACGTTTTGCTAATTTCTCCATGAATGAAAGTTGATCACCAATGTGAAATCCCACCATTGGAGCAAACTGAAAAAGGAGATGATGAATACTTTCAATAAATAGCATGGAAATTAGAGTGACAAAATAATAATTAATTGGAGAAAAGTAATTACAGTACAGTTATCTGTAAAATAATACTGCATTTTGAAGCTTTGTTCCGTTTTGACAACTACTGCTAGGAACACAGTATGCAGTTCTAGCACTGCAGTGGTTTATCCAAATCATGTACTGTGAAACCATCTTAGAATGTTTCTGGAAAATTTACACAAATCAGGCTTATTAAACAGTAAAACTAATTAAGATGCATGCTAAAAACAGGCCTTACAAGAAGTCATCATCAATAAGCTATTCCAGGTGTGTTGCATTTTCATGGGTGTTGGTTTCTGCATCTTGTCGTAGGTCAATCTACATGTCTACATTTCTTCTGCTGGTTAGCGTGTATACATAAACTGAGTTGAGAATGTGTGTATTCTTCTTTTGTAATAAATGTCTTGCCAACTTACAATCATAATCCACAGTAATTTAATTAGATTATACATATTCGGTTCTCAAAAATTTCATCTCTGCTGTTTCAATTCTTCTCATGTGCTGTTTTCTTAATGTGATATGTACACACACCTGTATTGGAGTGTTGGTACTACCAGTGTCTTGGATAATTTTACCAATTATTTTAATATCTTCCATATTCTGTGCATTAATTATATTTATAAAGTATATAAACAACCAACAAATGCACTTTAATTTTATGATGTATTTTTATTTATAATATTTTCACCAACATGTTTTGGCCAGTAATCCGTCCCATCATCTGGGTGATGTTTTTGATACAAGAATACAATTGTAGTTAAGTGTGTCACTTGCACTCCATAATATTAAAAAAATATATAATTTCAATTAACACAGTTTTACTGTTGAGTAGTAATATAAAGTAAGAACGGACAATTATAAAATAGTGGAAGTTAAGATTATTTTGTGTTTGTGGAGTGATGTGTACAGCAGTTATATGGTGAGTTCTAATCCAGAATCTAGAGGATGAGTTTGCTCTGTGGTGCACTGCTTGCACAACAAACTGGCATGCCTTCATCTTCAGCATGACTTGTAACAAAATTGCTAATTTACATCCACTGTGATTCAGCAACTGTGTTTCACAAAGCCTCTGACATGGTGCACAGTGTGATGTGTGGTGTGCTATGAGTTAGGATAATGGGGGCCCCCGCCTTCCTTTTTTTTTTTTGTTAATAACCATAAATTCACACACCAATATGATAACAAACACTCTGACACCATCTTGAAAACTGATCTGACTATAGTTCAATTCACTGTTTAGAGACTTTTTCTGGTGAGAGAATAATACTACATAGACAGGTGTTGTGCCCTCATTGTTAGCCATATGTGAACTTCTTGATTTCAGACTTACCATTTTCTGAATGTTGCATTCTTTCATTTAGGTGATTCCTTGGCATCTGAATTTTATGTGGCAAAGTTTCAGAACACTCTGTCTGTTCCATCTTCACCACCTTTGAAGATGGAACAGACAGTGTTCCGAAATGTCACATAAAATTCAGATGCCGGGGAATCACCCAAATGAAAGAATACAACATATAAAAACTTGTGTGATTTCTGTTTGTGGGGCATGCTGAAGTATAATGTGCACAGTAATAATCCTTGCACTGAAAAGGCATTTAGGAAGTAGTGTGCAGAACTCAGATGTGCAATGAACAACATGATCGTTATGCATGACACGTGTGCTGGCCAAAGGAAACCATTTCCAGCACCTTCTTTAAATATCATGAGTAACAGTCTTATATTAACTACATTACTTTGAACTACAACACGTGGATTCCAGTTCAGTAGCTATTGGAATGGCAGTCAGTGCTGCACTGTCTGTGGTCATGTTAAACAGTGTATCATGTGCAAGTGTTCATCAGATGAAGTTGAACCCAGTAGTTTTCAATGGGAATGTTGACAGTGAGGACTGAACAGTGGTATCCCCTGAGGTACTGATACACAATTTCAGCAATGCTGTACTACATAGGTCTTTACTACAGTGGGGTTTGTAAGATGGGAGTAAACATGTCTTATGATTGTTATGTACATACCATTAACTGTTCCCAAAGGCATCCTTCGCTTGCAGCTTTCAGGATTTTTGGTTGTATATGATGCAGCAAACTTACACAGAAATATAATATGAAGTCAGGCTGGTTTAAAATACTAAAAACCAACCAATGACAAATCTGGGACCAGTCAAGAATATTCCAGAAACACTGAGCCATCCACTGTCGACAGATGAGCCACCAAGATGCTCCAGCAAGCTGCGTCAAATAAAGGACTGAATATTTGCTAACACTTTAAATAGCAGCATGGATTCAAAGTATGGATGAATAGCATTCACAGACTTTGTCAAAAAATCATCTAATATAGTGTGGACTGTGGTGTCAGTCAGTGACAGGATGATTCCTGTAACAAGCAGTTTGAACTTGCAATGCAGCTTGTGTTGCTGTAAGCCTTCTAAATGTTCTTTGCAAAAATTGCATAATGTAATCACACAATTTGAAGCCCCTGTCTTTGTATATGTCATATTCAAAACTATCTAACGGATTAAATTTGATATTGCTAATAGCTGACAGGCGAAATTCATTTGGGTCCACATCCCATCCTTACCTCATACAAAGTTCAGATTATCTTCTGTCGCCTTAATAATGGCTAATCATACAAAAATACTGGCACATGATGACAAATGTGGCACATTAAAATCTACAACTTTTATGTGAACATGCATAATATCAGTAATACTGAATGATATTCAGTGTCTAATAATGACAGTGCAATGATGCAAAGTTATGTTGCCTGCAAAATGTCCTATCCAGTGAGTACTGGAACAGTATTTGTGAAAATTGTATAGGGTGTAACTGCTACATCAACCAGCTTGGTAGACTGATGCCACTTCCACTTCTGTTTAATTTTATAATCACTGTCATACTTTGAGATGAATGTGTAAATAAATATATGTTGAATAAAACATGCTAATACATGGAATTTTATATGACATGGATTTCATTGTGAATAAACATTTGAAATGACAGTGAAGCTAAAAGTAAATTTGATTACTTTCATATATTCATATATACATGTGGGCAACAAGCAGAGTTTGTAGAAAAAACTGTCTGCATAACAAAAGTGTTTTTAAATTTCCATACAGTATTAGTTACAATTGTTTTGAATTACTCTAGTATAAATAAACACATTACCTGAAGTGCAGAGAAAGCAAGTGGCAATTCAATTTTGACTAGCAGTTCCAATATGTGACCAAACATAAATGAACGATGTGATAGGTTAAACTGAGTATGATCTTCAGCTGTAGCAAGGACAGGCCACAGAAATGGTGCCACAGGTAAAGATGATATGTTTCCAATACATCTTCGTGATCTTGGTAAAGAATGCAAATTGAAATACTTACATTAAAATACATATAGGATGTACCACACTTCAATAAGGTAACATAAAAGTTGAAGAGCATTTCAGATGATATGTAACAACCTGCTTGCTGTCTGGGCACTGGCTTGTACTGTGAGGAATCATATTCTGAGTCAGAACAGTTCATGTGGGATTTGTGGTGTTCAGGGTTGCTGTAAGGAAGGTATTTTTCTGAGTATATTTTTCTCCTACCAACTATCATGAGCTCTGTATTCATGTATTGTGCCTAAGACATACGGCAAACAAGTTGTGTATCATTTTAAAATAGTTCAGCTCAATAAAAATTTATATATTCAGAAGATCAGTGTACTGGAGGAGGAAGAGAGAGAATCATACTTTAGTAACATATCAAAGTACAAATTACAAAGTTTGCTGACTAAGCAGATGTTGCAGCCAACACTTTTTGGCACAAGGAAAATAATTATATGTTCAGACTTGGTAAGGGTTGTGATGATGGTGAATCATTTCAAGAAGTAGGCAGATAAACAATGTACATATAAAACATGAGCTTACAATTTGTTGTCAGTACACACCTCTCCATGTTGCCTCCACATAACACAAAGACAGTGGCTACAAACCAGTCAAAACCCTGAAATGTTTCACCCTTCTTGTGCTTGAGGCTGTGAGACAGGTGGAGCAGCTGAGCTAAGTTTTCTTCATTTTTTGGACTTTCTTGGAGTAGGTGAAGCTCCCCTCCATACCTGTTTCACATATAATTTTAAAATTAGCTTATATTTTATGAACCATAGTAAATTTTTACAGTAGGATTGCAGTGGAAATTCAAGTTTTCTCACATATTCTGCTGTATCAACTGGAGAGAAGTTACTACCATTTCAAAGATGAGTTTTGCCTTAATTGTCATTGTGAGGGTTCATGTTCATCAAAATCACTGTGAGAAAATGAAATCTTGCAGGATAGAAATGTAATTCAGTATTTGTAGAAGTGAAGGTCTGGGAAGATGTTAAAATATTCATTTTTCAATCAATATTCAAGTCTATATGATAAAGCTAGCAGAAACTACAAATTAGCTACACTATTTTTAACTTACCTTTAACAGAATATTTTTGCTTTGGAACAACATAAGCAATTGGAAAGGGACAAGCAATTTGGCACTTGGAATCTTCATGAAATAGGGTTTGGGGGGGAGAGGGGGGTGAAGAGGGGCAGTGGACTAGATTTGTATGGCTTATGATAGGAACATGTGTTGGGCTCTTGTGAACATGTTAATGCGCCTTAATTGTCTTCTTTTTCAGCACTACAGCCCTTTTTTGGATTCCATTATGACATGCCCATCAATGTGCAGTCAGGTTTCATAAAATTTCTTGACTAGCTGAGGAATGGTAAACTTCTCAAGAATGACTGCTGCATGGATTGGTTAGTTAATATGACTTCAAATATTTCAGACTTTAAGTATTTAGAATGAGAGTTCTTTCTCAAAAAAGCATATAATGTAACCAGCATATTTCAAGGTATATGTGGGATAAATAGAACACGAAGAAGAAAAATAAGAAAGAAACTAAATTAAAATGTTATAAAGCAGTGGCAGTACTCACACTTTCATATGGTAGTGAAACTGACTAAGGTGAATAAAAACACTACCAAAATCAAACCAGGAAAGAAGATTGCCGTTTTCTGTGATGGTACACTGAGTAGTCTTATTACATATGTACTGGCATTTCAGAGAAACCTGCTGTCTCTATCAAAAGTGTAGATAAATCTCACACAACAGAATTGAAATTCTTATGATATGTTAAAGGATGTGTCAAATTACATGAAACTGCAAGTGAAGATATATGGACATAACTGTGTATGAAATGAGTAATAAAATAATGACTGTACAGTAACTGGTGAAGTTATCATGTCAGAATGGAATGTGACAGACTGCCACACCTTGCTGTTAAATATAAGCCACAGGGACAAAGATAGGGGCAGACCTCTTAAATGATGACTATGAATGACCATGGGTCTAAGCCATGAATAGCAGAACAGGACTTGACAGTGATCCTTCTCTGTACATAATTTTCACAACCATCTTGTTCATAACTGCTGACATTATAGATTTTATTAAAAAGGCATATGTTTAAAGAAATTATTTTTAAGTTGCTTGTCCAAATAACAGTTCCTTCATGCTCAGAACTCAGCAAAGCAGTTTCATCATGTGTTTGGAGATTGTAATTTTTCCACTATGAACCTGACAGATCCAACACAATGAATACTCCATATTTTACCACTGTCCAGAAGAAATGTGTAGACCATATGTTTGTGAAATGATGGCAGCATGTGCTGTCTGGTGCTATCCAAAAAGCTAGGAGGAACCAAATTGAACCTTACAGTGCAGTGGCATGATCTGTACTAGCTAGGAACATGAAAGTTGTAACACTCAAAGCATAAGTGTGCAGATCACATCTCATGCTCTTTAAGCTTCCAAGACCTATTCTTAATTGGTGCATTATCTAAAACAATACCAACTGTGTACCTAACCTGATTGCTACTTGTATCCCAAGACATTCCTCTGGAAACAGTACATCATTCTCAGTCTCTTGTGATGGTGCACTCAAATATGACTCTGAATTAGAGCTCATCTTTGTAACTTGTTCAAGTAAATCCATGATCACACAAGCCTGGAAAATACTTTCACATTACAGTAAATAACTTTTCAACACACCATAACTTCTGTAACATAATGACAGGTTCAGATTTTCAGACACATTCCAACATTTCACTCAGCAGATTTGTGATGTCCATGCCAATATGCAGTACATACATGCAGGTGACCAGCAATTAAGTGCCTCAATTTATGTACATGGGGCATGTGAACAATGTTTGGTACCTTCATAAGTTTTGTTAGTTATTTCAGGATGCTGCATCAACCATGGAGAAAATTGATTTTGTTGTTGAAGAAGTGGAGTAAGTCTTGAGCACCTAGTTACTTCACTCTCAGATGGACCTACTGCAGCAGCTCCTGATGATACATGACTATAGAACATTAGTGAAATGATTCATGGCAAGGGAAAACTGCAGTGCTGACTAAAAAAGCTGGCCTATTGTTTGTAACTTTTATTTCCCACAGATACAGCACTTACTACCAAAATATTGCAATGTATGCCTCTGTTGAGAAGCCAGGGAGTAACTGCCTGAGCTATGACATGGTCACAAAGATATCTGTCATAGTAGGAGATAATCAGTTTGGAAATGACTGGGGCGTCTGTACAGCAACAGTCCCGTTATCATTGCGACAGAATAATTCATACCTTAATGTCTTCAGTGCATGAAGCCTTGTAAGCTCTCCTGGCATGAGACAGCCAATTGGCATCATGGAGACCTTGTTTAGTATCCTGGAGGAACCTCTGAAGTTCGCTATGACCCTTGAGTTGAGTGCTTCTTGTTTTTTTCAGTATTGATGCCAACTGTGGGGGAGGTAAGCTACAAAACAAATGTAACTGACTGTCGTCATCTAAACATTCTGTATCTGTAACAGCTGAAGGTAATGTCCGTTCACTGGGGCCACCCACAATGTATGTTGCTATGAGGATCTGATGCGTGAGCAGGCTACACTGATCAATTATAAATGTATTAGCAGAATTTGATTTTATTCTTGATTCTTCAATTTCTGTTAGCTCTGAATCATGAGTTATATTTTCAGACTGAAGCTTCAAAAGTTTCTCCTATTAAAGAAAAAGAGGATACATTAATAGAATATTCTCCTTTTAACTTCAGTGGTTATACCTCCCTACTTCAATAATTCAAATTCAATGTCATTACTAATAAAATTACATATATCAGTCATGTTCTACAACTACTGTGTTGTAAGTACAACAGTTATTGTAACGTTTGTAAAAATGTGATTTGTTGACAGCAAAATACATACTAGGTAATTATTTGCTTTTCAGTGACAGAGAAACCTTACATGTGATCCTGTATATTACATCCAAAGGAATGTAAGGGAAGTTGTTTTTAATATTCAGTACCCAGACAACCTTACTTATTGCATATTCCCAATAAAAGGACACGGGCCTAGACACAAGAATTTTATGTCATGCAAGCAATTAATACATACCAGTAGCTATGTACAGTATATACTATGGTATTTGTGTTAGTAACATACATTGTTTACCAGTACTGTAATAAAAGAGTTTTATCTGAGCAAAATCCACTATTTACCAAATACTTTTAAATCCAGAATTATGAGGCTTTAAAACACAAGTTCTTGAAACAACTTTGTGAGACCTTTTGGACAAACACTTCACCTAGACCATGATTCGCTGTAACAAATGAATCTTCAAAGCGCTTTATAAATGCTTTATAGTAACTAATGAGGAAAATAGTAAGAGGAGAGGATTGGGAAAATGTTTGTCAACAGTGTACCACTAATACTGCATACAAAGATTTTATACAAACCTCAACATATTGCAGTTCTCAAAAGAAAGTAAATATCAACAAACAAAAAATCGATGGATCACACTTGGAATCAGTAAATCTAGTGAAAAATTAAAATTTCTAAGTAGATATATGAAAGAAAGAACCATATCAACAGAACCTATAAATTACTATCAAGTAATTAATTTGGTTGATAAATATCAGAATCAGTCAATAAAAAAAATATGGGACTCGATAAAAAATTAATCGGGCAAGTCAGAAAGGAGATATAAATCTATCACTAAATTACAATGGAAAATTAATATCTAAACCAACCCATGTACCAAATTTATTTAATAGTTATTTTACCAAGACAGCAGAAAGGCTACAGTGTAAATTTATTCCTGTGGCACGTAAATATACCAAGTGTATTCTGCTTCAATATTTTTTACACCCACTGATGATAGTAGTTATCTGTTCTTTAAATAACTGCTATTATTAAGCACCTCTCTCATCAAAAAATGTTTTATATACAATTAAAATCTATCACTTAATACTGGAAAATTTCCAGAAAACTAAAAAACTTCCAAAGTAAAACCCACATTTTAAAAAGGAGCTGCAAATGGAAGTGAGTATTACAGACCAATTTTATTAACTTAAACTTTTTCAAAAATTTTGGAAAAAGTATCATGTTAATAAAGTTTATAGAGATGCACAACATATTTATAGAAAGTCAAAATGGCTTTCGTAAAGGCAGATTCACTATTACATTCATTTTCTGAAGGATGTGTATTAAACACTAGATAATAAAAAAGTGTGTTCAAGATCATTCAAAGATTTAACTAAGGCATTTGACATGGTAAATCATGATATTTTATTACAAAAATTGCATGCATAAGGTATGCTCATCAGTGTTTTGTTTCTTATCTAAAGACCAGACAACAGTTGCTAGAAAGTGAATGTCTTGATGTAAGAACTGATGACATAAAACAAAAACAGTTGAAAGGAGAAATAATTAAATATGAGGTCCCGAAGGGTTCCATCTTATGATCGTTGTTGTTTTTAATATATGTTAATAGTATAGCTTATAATATGTCATAATATGGGCATCAAACTAACATTCTTTGCTGATGACACTAACATTTTAATCACTGGTAAAGACAAAGGACTTAACTTTCAATCTAGATAGAATCAATGGATGTATCTTACCCTGGTTTAATAAAAACATTGATCATAAAGATACATCATTGGCATTAGGCTTTCATCACAAATCAAATAAACGTACAGTATTTCTTGACATACTATTGAAAGATAGACGAGTAACTTATGTATCTGAAATAAAATTTTTGGGAATCTGGCTAGATCACAATTTAAACTGAGATTTTCACATGGAAAATTTAATAGTTAAATTAAGCAAATTTTGTTTTGCAATCATATGTAAGCAAAAATATTGTAAAAACCATCTATTTTGATATTTACATCCATTTTTGTAATATGGTATTTTATTTTGGGGAAACTCCAGAAACCATTAAAAAAAATTTAAATTACAAAAAAAGCAGTAAGGTTAACAGCTAATATTTAACACACCAAAAGTTGAAAACCAACTTCAATAAATTAAAGATTATGACACTACCTTGTGTATATACTTACGAAAATCTTCTGTGTACTTAAATGTATTTAAGTAAATTCAAAACTAACTGTATGTTTCATGAATATGATACAAGAAGTACGTCAGATTTATTTATTACAAGTCATAACACCAAATTATTTGAACAGAGTATCACTTACAATGGCATGCTTATTTATAACAAACTGTCTAATGAAATTAAAAGTGTTATGTGTAATGAAATTCAAGAAAATACTCAATTAACTTCTGTGGAAAAATTTTTGACTGTTGAACCTTAACCTGAAAAATTGTGTTTATGATGTACATTGTTACTATTTGTACTCTATACCTGTATGATGCATTGATTAGTATTCTTTGTTTTATATCCTTATACAAGTTATATCCTTTTAATTTCATGCATTATTACTTCTACTATAATCTCTTTTTTGAAGTGTCCATTGTCAGTCTGTAATGATATACAGGATGAAATAACAATAATATAAAGTAACTGTTGTGCATGTAATTTTACTGGTAATAATTGTAATTCACTAACAAGTTGGTATTGTGAACATATATTAGTATAGTGTTAATAGCTTCAGCTAAGTGCAAAAGCCCTGAAGAAGGTTAGAATTTTATTGAAACATGTTGGGCTTAATGTAGATATTACACATAACTGTTACATTGTGACTAAATATCAATTTTAACCAGGGTACCTCACAATTGTTACATATAAAACGCTGTGGCTTGCAGTTGCGTAGTTATGTATGTGGACATGTAGCTATAAGCAGGAGCAGAAGACTGCAACAGTGGAATGGATGGTTGAGTTTGTATTACAGGCGCTTTTAATCCTTAGCCACCGAACGACATATATATATATATATATATATGTCGTGCAGTGAGCCCATTAAATGGTCAAACGGCCATTAAAGTGGACGGGGAGTGGGGATTTAATTCCGGCGTTAAAGATTTAATTCTAGTGTCAAAGGGTTAACCAGGGTACCTCACAATCATTATATATAAAAGGCTGTGGCTTGCTGTTGTGTAGTTACGTATGTGGTCATGTAGCTATAAGCAGGAGCAGAAGATTGCAACAGTGGAATGGATGGTTGAGTTTGTATTACAGGCGCTTTTAACCAGGATACCTCACAATCATTTTATATATAAAAGGCTGTGGCTTGCTGTTGTGTAGTTATGTTTGTGGTCATGTAGCTATAAGCAGGAGCAGAAGATTGCAACAGTGGAATGGATGGTTGAGTTTGTATTACAGGCGCTTTTAACCA
>Ga0136643_10003513_pt1 | contig 21157 bp, 12 predicted proteins | sample TergutLab28metaG_FD_96883 | JGI IMG/M metagenome (GOLD analysis project Ga0136643, IMG submission 96883) | Labiotermes labralis P1 segment gut microbial communities from Petit-Saut dam, French Guiana - Lab288 P1 (version 3) (version 3) | ecosystem: Host-associated > Arthropoda: Insects >...
TTCATAACACAAATGACATGTACAGCACAACACTCAAGGTGTTTCATCTTCATAACACAAATGACATGTACAGCACAACATTCAAGGTTTTCATTTTCATAACACAAATATATACAGCACAACACTCATGGTTTTTCATCTTCAAAATACAAATGACACGTAAAGCACAACACTCAAGTCTTTCATCTTCATAACACAAATGACACGTACAGCGCAACAATCAAGTTGTTTTATCTTCGTAACACAAACACGTACAGCACAACACTCAAGGTTTTTCATCTTCATAACACAAACACCTACGGTACAACACTCATGGTGTTTCACCTTCACAACACAAACACGTACAGCTCAACACTCATGGTGTTTCATCTTCCTAACACAAACACATACAGCACAACACTCAAGGTGTTTCATCTTCATAACACAAATGACACGAACAACACAACACTCAAAGTGTTTCATCTTCATAACACAAACACATACAGCACAACACTCAAGTTGTTTCATCTTCATAACACAAACAGGTACAGCACAACACTCAAGATGTACCATCTTCATAACACAAACAACACATACAGCACAACACTCAATGTGTTTCATCTTCATAACACAAACACATACAGCACAATACTCAACAAACAGCTTGTCATTATATTAAAGTACCAAAACTCAATTACTGCATTGCTATGATCGTGTTTTGCTTTCTCCTTAACTGCAAGTCCAGCAAATGGACCATTAGTCTATCAAGCATGCAAAACCAGTCTAATTCACAAGACAACATACACACCTCGAACCTCTCATCCTCACAGCGATAGATATATTCCTCATACTGTGTTTTGCGTGATGTTACAAATGTGGAGTCCTCTGACCAGGTAGGGAAAGATACCCAGGTATCATTGAGGACCTCTTTACAGAGGGTGGTACGGCCAGAGCACTTGGGTTGGATGTAACTCTTTGGTAAAGCACAGTAACTTGCACCTAACCTCTTGCATGTTGTATAGTCTGCAAACACAATAAATATTTTTTAAATGATATTATACACTTACTTGTCTATTACAATAATGTACTTGGGTATATAAAGGTCCAATCCATACAGCACCACTAGGGTTATACACCACAAACAACTGTTTAACCTTTCGGTGCCGGAATTATTTGATACGTACAAAAGAAGTGCCCGAAGACAATTCTTACACACGTTCTTATATGAAAAATTTCTGCTGTTTGTAATGACTGGATATGCATTCAGCAGCCTTAGGAGAAGCAATGATTTGAACTTCTTATACTAATCAACGCTACTACATTTACGGGTAAACGTCCCAATTCTTATGACTATCGTATTTCCTTTGTTGGCATATCATACAGTGCAATAAAATGTGTGATGACTGCATTCAGATTGACACATTTTGGATTAATGAATTTACTGCACTTCAGCCAACTAACTGATGCATAAAAAAGCCAAGAAACTTTGCAGCAATTCTTGTGACTGCAACCGATTATACAAGCAGTAACAAAGTACGCCTGGCAAGTTGATAAATCCCTTACAGGACTGAAAGAAAAATATTAAACAAGAGACTATGGATTAATTTCAATGGTCTGCCAAAGAACTTATTCAAGAAACACTACCACTTACCACATTCAGTGCCACACAACACAACTCCTGCAAACTTTCAAGCACATGCTTATTCACCATAAAGGACCTCTCTGAATCCAACTGGTAATCACACTGCGGAAAAATATAACCACTCACTACGTGTACGTTTTCAATCAACTCCAACCATCACGGAATCTTAAACCCTAAGTTAACACATACCAATTTCCATGGCAAGATCACCCACAGGCCTGTCTTGTCTGGCCATATCGTTAGAAATGGCTTCCATTCCAATTGCTCCAGGACCTTGAGGACCACCCAAGTTCGTTGCAGTGCCTGTACTACCCTCATTATGTCCCAGTAAATCCTTGAACCAGCGAAACAGTTCAGGAAATTTCTCTAAGAATGGCCGGACTAGGAGCACCAGCTCTGACTTCGAGACAATTTCCTGATTGAAGATCACTAGACAGCGCAAGAAATTCTCATACACATCTTGATTCTTCAATGCCTTCCGTGCCTGCAACGGAATTGAGTCTTTCCTTTAAAAGACAAGTCATTAATTCTGCTACGAAACATAGTTCATTTTAAAGGCAAACACACAAGCAATTTTAGTGACAAACATACATCAACCAATATCAAATGTTCAATGCAAATAATATACAATTAATTCAACATGTATCAGTGTTTAAATATACTTTTCAATAGTGTATACAAGACATGAAATTGGAGGCAATCTAAAATGTTGTAATATCTATGCATGAGTCCATGTTGGAAGACTAAGAGAATGCTCTTAGGGTTACCACAACAAAATTTTCATCATTTTCTCACATGTCCAGGACCTTCCCGTTGTAATGTGATGGAAAACACATCACTTAGATAAATGCGTTAAGCCCAATTTTATGGTAATATTTTACCTGGGAAAACAAAACGTGTCTCATGCTCATTAAAACAATATATCAGTACTTCTACTTAGCAATGTTCCAGATGTCAGTGTAAATCAAGGAAGACAAATCAAACTTGTGAATATTTTGTCACTAATTCCATCTATGGCGTGCAGAAGAAAACAATGGTAATTTATTCGATGTTTCATTACAAACGCCATGCATTAATATTCTGAAACATCAAATGCAGAAAATGTAGCATTATTTGAATCAATAATGGTAGACAAAATCAGTGTTACAATTAAAAATTGCACAAAACTATCAGCCCAAACAAAAACCAGTGAGAGCTAACAGTAATTAATACACTTAGCTCAAACTGCAAAGTTTAAGTGAATAGTATGGCAAAGAATGGCTAATTTCTATCAGAGAACAGAATTCAACATTTATGAAATGGCCAAGCCTTTCATAAAGTAAATGAAAAGAAGGGGAAAAAGGAACAGTGGTAATAGAACAGTTTCATCCTGTACCTTAAACTGCCACTTTTCAATGTTAAAAAAATCAATCAAATAGAAGAATGTCACCTTCTAAGAAGCACCATCAAATGGAACAATGTATTCTTTCCAAAATTTCTGCAATAATGCAAAGGAAAGAAGAAAAATTAATTAACAAGAGCAAAGTAATTTCCTTTGTAACTTACCTTATCAAAGAAGGCATAATCATTAAGGCTGCCATATTTGGCAGCCTCAGCAAGAGAGACATCCCTCAGTGACGCCATCTTATGTTTCTTAGTGGGCGGCCCGTGGGTCGCTGGGGCAGATGTGGAGAAGGAGGGAGAGCGTTTCACCTGGCCACTACTGCCATGACCTGAATGACTGAACTTGCCCAACCCACTGCGGTCTGACAGTCCACTTGGCAGACTACCCCCCCCACCCTCATGTCGGCTACCAGCTCCAGTGTTACACGAGTTGTTGTAGCCAGGTTTCAAACCACTGGTGGGCTTTTTGGCAATGGACGAGTGGTCATTGCTGGCACCCTTGTTGCTCTGCACAAAATAGAAAGTTTACACTCCAACCACTGCCCACCCAATATATAGAGGATGCTAGTACTGCTAACACCCAATGACGGTACGCCATATCTTCAACCAACATATATATTTACTGAATTTCTTCAGAAATGCTTCAAAATCTACATTTTTTCCCCTACCGCAAAATTTCATGCATTTTATAATATTATCTACTTTGTTCATAAAATATTCAAATTTCACATAAAGACTGCACTAAAATTAGAATGTCCAGTTCCAGTGCTATAGGAGTAACATTCAGAGTCCTTGGGTCCTAGATACAGAATGGCATTTAACACCTCGGCTGGCATGAGTGTTCTAGCTATTGCCATTTAAATATTTTGTTCTCAGAAGTACAGCTTCACTCATTCTTTAACTCTGAAACAAATAGAATTTTGGCCAGCTTCACACTCTGGCCACTTTACTCAGGGAAAGAACCATATACCAACCGAATAAGAGACAGTTTGGACATGGCTACCTGTATCACTACATTATGACATGTGTTCTACTGCCAGTTTAAGTGCCAAGTATGATGGCATAAGTTGACCACATTTTTAAGTATCCATTCTCGTAACAAACTGTGGAAAGCATAATTCATTGCTATGTGGCCTCCAAAGACAGAGATTTGCTGCTGGCACATAAACAGCAGGCTTCTTGTGCAGTAAGAAGATGTAAGAGTATGACAGCCTATACAGAAGGTGCCATAATTCGTTTCACACCTACACTGCATTCGTTAGGAACATCCCTTGGACTGAATTGTTACGTGTCTTTTCAAACAAATCAAGCATGTACAGGCCATCTGGACAAGGACAGGCCATTTTTAAAATCTGTTGTAATTAGAGTAAATATGAGAAATCCACTTATTGTAAACCCTCAGAATATGCTCACAGTTCGCAATAGGTAAAGTTATTTTTGACTCACTCTGCATGAGTGGTATTGCCACATGATGTTTCACATACAGTTTGTAGTATTTTAAACTAACTGCAGGACTGTCACAAATAATCAGTGTTTATCTTTTCTGGGTACTGCACTGTGTCACACACACCACCCTGCATCACAGCTGGAAGACTGAAGTTACAATGAACTAAACCTGCACCATCTCTACACTGATACAAAAACAAAAGAAAATAGTTTTCATTTTCTTCATATATTATTTGTGTTAAATTCCTTGACCAGAAATATCTTCTTCAATTACTTCTTAACTGTGAGAACTCCTATTGTTTCTTGACCCTTCCTTTTCATTCCAAAAAAAGATAACGTTTTATTGCCACACTGATTTGGTTACCACTGTCTTGCATTGAGCCTGCTTCTTTACTGAAGAGATGGAAAGAGGTATCGGACTGACAAAGACAGAGTTATACAATTGCATGCTCTCAGGATAGCCAATGCAAGATTACATCATGTGTGACCTCCCTAAGCAAAACTGGGGCCTCAAACCAAAATATAACAACAACAAACTGAGATGTCTGCATCTTCTAGAAATTTATTTTGGGTATTTAGAAACTAAGAATACTTACTACATTTTCTAAGACACGCGGAAATGTGTGTCTTATTTCCCACAAAATGCAAACTATTTTTATTACTTAGTCTTGTGTGGTTCATATTAAAGTTTTTTGTGAACCATGCGTCAAATTTTAAATGGCCAGTGAAAAGAATGTCTTATGCGAGGCGGACTGATACCATTTAAATTGAAATGCCAAAGGGTTAAAACTGTAGCAAACAATTTTTAAGTATGATAAAACAACAAATGAAACCCAAACACAAGGCTTCCTTGCAAGTAATTCAGTATGGTATTGAAACCTGCTTACTGAAATATAAAAAAGCAAATTTTAAGTTCCATATATGGACATTAGCTGCTTCAAACAGAAACAGCTACAATCCCAACACAAGGCCTCACTGAAAATAATTCAGTACAGTACTGAAACTTGATACGTTCCCCAAAACTAGTACAAACAAGCATAGTTGAAAACGTCCGCCACATCCTCTACATGACAAAGTGTAAAAAACTGTGAACATTCAACTAGTAACTTATAAATTCTTTCTTATGGATTTTACAGTTCACTAGAATAACATCAAATGCTTCAAATCTCAACATCAGACTACCACCAGAAGTGTTTCAAATAACTCATACGTTCATAGCATCCCCAAGAATTACACGTACACATGGCACATAAATATGTAATCTACACTACTGTATTCTGGACAGAAATTATATTTTTAATTTCCACATGATGCAGTGACACATTCTGTGCTATTAACTGCAGGAATGTAAGTAGTGCACCTTTATAACACAATTTCACAACACATTATACGCCAAAATTTAATAATGAATGCAACTAACATGGTACAGCAGTACCTGCACTTCTAAGCTGAAAATCCGCCTTTCCTTTCTGTGTTCACCACTTCTGCCTCATGATTGATGCTTAGCATTCACACCTTTCTCTTTCCAAATGATCATTCCTCCAGAACAAAGACTATTCATTTAACATGTTTTGTCTTCCACTTCTTTTTCAGGGGAATGCCCTGGTTAGCCTTCCATTACAACAAATTTTTTTTTTTTTTTTTACTAAGTTCACGCTATATGAAATCTTGGCGGATGTATTTGAGCTGCCAATTTTCTGTGCAGTGCTGATATCACTATGAGCACCAGGATCTTCTTCTCAGCCGCACATATTTCTATGTTACTCTTGTAACCTGACTAACCTTTGGACACAACTCGCAACAACACTACTTATTATATCATTTTCCTTTGGTCTGTTATGAATTTCAAATGTGTCCGTAACTGGATAAAGGTTTCATCTGTAACAGTACCTTTGGAATGCCATAAATTAATATGAATTACTGTGTAACACTATCATGTGGGCTTATTTTCAAAACTGACTGGGATCTGTGTGTTCAGGTTATCACTAAAATGCCAGGTTTCCCTCCGATTTCAAATAAATTTTTACCTAAGTACGGGTGAAAACTGGTATGGAAACTGTGGGGTCAGGTGACTAGCAGTTTTCTTACGCTGTCCTTCCTGAGGTGTTCTACCAAAATGATCAGTTCCAAACTATTTCTAAAGACATACTTCTGGGCCATTTCCACGTAAGGTATAACTCCACTTATACGGATTAATTGGGATGGCGAACCATCCAGACACGCAAAAAACCTGGATAATTGGACTTTTCTTTGAAAATAGGCTACATTGACAGTCTGCATTTCAGGTGTTATACTCACAGTATGTACCTGGGCCTAAACCTTTCACCCATGCCTGATCTGAAGTTCTAGAAACCATAACACTGTACTATACTTGATCCAATAACTGGTAACTTCAAGGGTTAGTCAGTTTTGTAGAATTCTCGACAAATTTACCAGAAAGGTGAAGTCAATCCAAATAACCAGCATCCAGATACATGGAGTTCTACTGTAACAGTTCATCCCTTCAACTGATGTGCATTTTGTGTGTGTTACAAGTGTGGAATACAGTCTCCAGTAACTGCACTTGCCACTTGAACAGGCTCAGGGAGGGCTATATCAATGCAATGCACAAACAACTAGCCATGTGTGGATTATCGTGTTTGCAGATAATCTGTGCAAGATAATAACTTGTTAATGACTAATAACTGAGGTGGGATGTAACATGATTCAGTGAAGAGTGCGCAAACAAAATCCTCAATATAGTAATCTGGATCTTTAAGCATAAACTATGTGTATATTATGTACATAACAAATCAGTTTTCTTTTCATGGCTCAATGAAGTATGTTTTAGATTATCTGTGTTTCTCAATTAAGCATACACCTCACCGCCCCACTAATACCCGTAGAATAAAGAGTACAGTGTACTTAAAATCTGTTGCATGATCCTGAGGAATATCTGTAGCTTAGATTGTACCCGTTTCCCCACCACACGATTTTCATCATCACCAGAACTATAACCAATAACCAATTCATTACTTTTGCCTACTCATAGCTCCAAATCTCTCTAGCAAAACCTAGAGGATGTTATTGCGTTCACAACGACCAAAATAAGTTAACATCACCATCTTAAATATGTATGTTACTCAGATAAAGCAAATATTACCTTCCATCACTCTCCTAAACCAGGCCATGTTTTTATACCACAAATCAAAACGAGGCACAAATCTGATCAGTGGTCCCTATGTTAATGATTCCATGACTATACAGTCTGTGTATATTGTTTGATGACCTCAACAGCTTGCTCCAAGCTGCTAACAACCGTGAAACTATAAGCTAGACCACTGAACACATTCATCTGCACAACACAGCAAGAGAAAACATGACACAACAAAACCCATTTACAAGGAACATACTGGCTACTATACTGCCACTCTATACGACCTTATGGCAGAACAATGGAAACTCAATCTCTTGCAGAAATTAAACTCACCAGTGCTGCCTGATGGCTTGTTGCATCTGGCAGAAATTGTCCAAACTCCGCAAGTAAATCCTCCTGGTTCTCAAACAGTTTTGCAACCTGGGAATATACTTCTGCTTCAGTCAGATGTTTTCCTGGTGTACTCAAACCCTCCTTCAGATTGCGCTGTTCCTTTTGGTAAGTATGGAGGATTTCAAGGAAACGCTTGTACTTATCAGGCTGACCCTGGAAACGGTTCTGTAACATATACAAATGGATCTCATTAATGATATTATAAAAAAAAGTGCTGAAATACAGAGCAAGTGCATGATGATTACAGGATGGTTACAACATAAACTACAGTCACAAGGTACTTGACAAGTAATTGCTCACAGAACTACCTTTCATCTACAATACAATAACTACTGATCATGTCTCTCTATACAATGTACTACACTAAGAGGATAAGCAAGAAAATGGTAACTAAACAGCGGTCATAAAAGAGGAAAGTTCCTGACAAGCATTCCACAAATTCTAATACAGAAAAGTTTACTCCAAAGCAACAAACAGCATGGATGTTAAAGAACATTATCAGCCCACTGCACACATGGAAAAATCAGGAGAAAAAAATTATCAAACTTTAGAGAATATGCACACTTCAGCAAACAAAAGTACAGTATCTACTTCATCGCATTAACTTTTTAGCTATGAAAAGCCACCAAGCAACCACTGCTTTAAACCATTCAAATTTCAACACATAATGTGTAACACACTACACATGTATTATCTCAGTTTAAGTTCAAGTACTACAAATTTTACTTCTGCACTTCTTAAAAAGTGGAGTACATGGCCTGGTAATGGAAGTACAATAATAAATTATTTTACATCTCTAGATATATAGCAATGTAAAAATAAGGAAAGATAAAGAAACCTCTGTGCAGGCCTGGTCAGACCCTGAGGGTTCCCGGAGGTTTAGGCTCCCAGACTTCAGGCCAATCATCACATAAAGTTGGTATGAGGTCAGAACTATGCACTGGTCACCTTTATCCCAAACAAATACTCCTGGTACTCATTTCTGTTAAGAGGCTGTGTCAACTCCCAGGCCATACTGCAGCCACAAGGATCATGTCCATGAAAAATTCCAGCGACACCATGAGGAATCTAACCTGTGACCTTCTGGTTTGTAGTGCAGTGCCTCAACCAACTTCACCACCGCATGTCCCAGTAATGCAAAAGTACCAGAAACAAACTCATATTTTTAATAAACGGGAAAAGCGGAAAATACACGCCACTCACTGTACAGTTCAAAAATATATCACCCATTAAAATAAAATGAATGTATTTGGATAAAACCCAGTACACCTGTGCCTCACCAAAGGAGACCAACAAAGCACTCAAGAAAGTATATTGTGAGGAACTTCAAAACACTGACTGCACAGCAATTCCCTACACCATGGAGTCAGTCAAGTCAGTGCACTTCCACGCAGCAGAGAAACCAGCTCACCTTTATTTTGTTAACATAGTTAATAGCATGATTGAACTCCACTGGCTGGCTCTGTGGTGTGGGGTGAATAGCACCAGTAGCGCCTGACTCCGCATGGCTCAGAGCCTGTGACACAGCCTGGTGGGCTGCTTGGGCCTGAGAAATAGCCTGAGCCTGTGTGACTGGACCGTGGCTGTGATGACTGTGTGCATGGTGACTATTGTTGTGATGGACTGCTGAGTTGTTTGGTGTGGGTGGATACCCATGGTGCTGCTGTCCACCCGAAACTGACGAAAGGGTCCCTGTTCCAGATCCTGATGTTGGAGATGTTCCAGATGGATGTGAGGATACATGATGAGAGGAACCTGCTGAGCCACCAAGGCCTGAGCCAGTATGATGGCTCGAACCACTGTAAACAAAGATCAAAATACATTATGACCCCCATTAATTCCAACCTTTCCACTTGATGCAGTGCTCAAAAGAGTTTAAAATAGACCTACTTTTCTACTTAAACAGCTGACAAAAATGATAATTAAAACAAACTATTCTTACTGAAATTCAAACACAAACCAATTCCTTGCGTTTTAACACTAAAAACTGTGTTGCTTCTACGATGCTAGTATACTTACAAACCCCAAACATGAAAAATAAGGCCTACAATTCACATACTATATTTATATACTTTGACACAACAGTAGTCTAACATGAAATTAAACACAATGTGCCACATAACTTTGTACAATGACCACACATCTTCTTTGTGCTCCTGTGTGTGTTTGTGTGTCACACACACACATATATAAACAATGTGACTCTCTCTACTTTCTCTCTGCTAGACAGTTTGAAAAGATTATGGAAGTGCTTCATAGGAAAAGAGAAGTGCAAACCTCAAGTCCACTCAGTTATTACAAGGACCCATGTAAATACAGAATGTTGCAGACTGCATATCATCCACATTCACACAGAATGCGTAATGACAAGAGACAGCAGGATGCAAATACTGTTGCACTACGGCTCACTCACTGGACTCTGTAATACAAGTCTGTAAGCTATAATGTAGTGCATAACAAGGGGCAAGATGTACATAAATGCTGTTACCTGTCTTATAAATTCAATGTGAAACGAAAGATGCAGAAAAATTAATAATGTACCAAAAATACTTATGGTCTGTATAAATAAGCTGATGGCTCTTGGAGAATTAAAACCAATGCATAAATGGTTAAATGAACACTTCAAACAGATGCAGAAATAAAGAAAAACATGCATTTTACATCCAAATCAAGTAAGTAAAAGGGGTGAATAAGACTGAACTCTTATACCAGCAAACGTTTCCTACATGGCTAAAAAAAAATTACTTTCTGTACAATTAGATAACTGACGTATTTAAAATTTCAACATACACACACAACATGCAATGTACCAGAGCTACACCGCTAAACAAAGAAATAGTACCAGAGTTACATCTTGTTCAGAATCAGGACACTGTACAAGAGCTACATCTTTTTCAGAACACAAAGTACAAGTGTCACATCCTGTACACAATTACCAAACTGTACCAGAACTATAACCTATTTATAACACACTATACCATTCAGCACTAATACACGGTATCAGGGTTACATCCAATAGAGAACACACGTACACTCACACACAAACTGACCCACATGCTGTTCAGTATAACTACTACAGCCACCTTTATCCTTGCACCGTGCATTTCGTAGGGTCATTTAATTAGCAAATCAACCAATACACATACATAAAATTTCACATTAAAACACTTAAAATCACTCCAACATGTTTCGATCCCAAGATCATTTTCAGGGAGCTACATCGTTCCATTCTAAATTCACATGTTTAAAAACACTCACTGTTTAAATTTCCTTATATTAACTTGGTGTTGTGGCAACTTGTGAGTGTTATTAAAAATGTGACTTTAGTATGGAACGGTGTAGCTCCCTGAAGGTGATCTTGGGATCGAAAAATGTTGGAGTGATTTTAAGCGTTTTAATGTGAAATTTTATGTATGTGCATTGGTTGGTGTGCTAATTAAATGGTACTACAGCCAGACTGTGTACATGTGAGATCACAAATATATTTTCTCACCTGTGCAATGACAGTGATGGTTTTCCAGGAGTAGAAGCAGCAGGACTTCCAGGAATGGCACTTACTGCATTACCAACTTGCTGTGTAGTGCTTACGCCACCAGTCCCACATGTAGAAACAACTCCGAGTGCAGCACCACCTACTGGTGAACCCAAGGTGGTAGGGATTACTGAGTGATGTGGAGTGATGGAGCCTGGAGTATGGACCAATGTTGTTGTGGCAGCTGTGGGGCTTGGCATCGACACTGATACCTGGAATGCATAGCCCTACTTTCAATTAGCACATAGCACAAATTCTACTGTTAAGGTATGGTGGGTAGGGGGTTGGGGAGGGGCATTAGAGCAGAAAAATAAACAAACCACATGCAAGCAGCATTCTCACATCAGGGGATCTACTATTTGTATCAGGACGATTGCACGTTCGGTCCAAGTATGCATCACACTTCATTACATGAACATTCAAAGTATACAATTTTACACACTTCTGGAAGCACAAAATCTGACAAAAATGTTTTTTTTTTTACTATTTTAACCGACCATTCTGGCACAGGCACTGTATCTTAATGACTGAGACTCAAAATGTATTTTAGAAAAAAAAAATCAGGCCAACAATACTTACTTTTACTTTTCAGCAGTGGCCTTACACATATTGGCCAACATGTCAATACCCACCCACCTTCCACTACACCATGTATTTTTTTCCTATTCATCTTTTCACAAGTACTGCTGTATGTTTCACAAGTGTACAAAGTTTCAAATACTTTGGAATGTAGAAGTTCTTCTCTTTACCAATAAAACAGAAAGCAATGTTCAGAAACACGATAAACCTCAACATTATGAAATACTTGTTTCAATCATTCAGGGTTCATTATAATCTCAATTTCAATCAAGCGCATCTGCAAAATTATTAAATTGACTACATCTTTGTCATGACTGTCTGCATTGTACAACATGGCTCCCAATGGACAGCTTGTAATGAAATTTGATATTTGAGGATACTTCAAATATCTGCCAAGAAAATTCCAGTTTCAGTAAAATCTGACAAGAACTACAGCGACTCAACATGACAGCATATGAACACTTTTGAGCATATCTTGGTGAATTATTCTTAGAATGAGAAATGTTGCCACAAAAGTTGTAGAGAAATAAAATAAATAAATAAATAAAAATTAAAAAAATAACCACATTTTATGTTCAGTAATTTTTTTTTCAAAAAATCATGCCATTTATGAGATACTGCAGAAAAATTGGCACAGCCAGACAGGCCACAGATGACAATATAAAAGGCACACACATTTTGCATGCCTGATACCTTAATGCAAAAACATACACAAACACAGTATTTTTTACTTATTGCTACATTACTGATTACTTTCATCTGATCTTGTAAAACACTGTGCAGCAACATTCACAAAAACTGTGATAGTGTACAACTTATCTGTCAGTACTATCTGTTTAGCCAATATCTACATTTAAGGAACACCATAAGCAAATGAATAGCCTTTTGTTATATTCTTTCTTTTGGGCAATTCCCTGGCGTCCAAATTTTATGTGCTGACATTGCAGAACACTCAGTCTGTTCCATCTTCATAGGTGAAGTACAGAGGAAGAATAACTGGGATGAGACTGCTAGGGTACTTATGCAGGTAAAAGTTTGACTCAAAAGAAGCCTGGGCCAAATGGGAGGAGGAGGGATGGTAAAGGGTGTGTCCAATCAGAGGAACAGGCTTTAGTGGGCAACGTCCCCAGATGGAGGCCTGTAGTAAGACAAGTATGTAAGGGAGAAATGGCTCCATGTCGGAAGGAGGAAGATGAGCCATGGGATGGTAGTGATCTAACTATTGTGTTTCAGGAGGCTGTCTCCTTTCTTTAAGCATGTGCAGAAGGGGTTTCCAAGATTTGCTTCAGGTCAGTGCATTTACCCCATTCATGTTAGTTGGATGCAATTCCAGTTCGATGACTTCCTTGATGAGTCAATCCCCGTACCTGGTTTCTGCAGAAAGAAGTTTTGTATCCCCCAGTTTAATAACATGGTCCTGGTTGATGCTGTGTCCCACTACTGCTGATTTATGTTTGTATTAGCTGTATGTGTCTACTGTGTTCTTTGATTCTAATTTGACTAGTTCGCTTTGTCCAACATAAACTTGCCACATTCACATGCGATGTATACAACCAGCATTCTTCATCTCAAGGCATCCTTCAACTGGTGGAAGGTAGCTGTAGACTTTCCTTGGTGGTACAGACACTCTTGATGCGTTTCGCCAGGATTCTGCTGAGTCAGTCATACGTCATCTGGGTCTAATGTATCAGTGCAATCGATATGGGTCTTTTGTTGGTCCTGGCAGTCTGTGTTACAGGTTTAAAGGTTCTTCATATGTGCTGAGGGCTTTATCCATTTTCCTTGGAAATAGTGGTGAGAAATTCCAATTCTTGAGTAAGGGGATCCTAGTCACAAAGAGCTCTGGCTTTGTGTATCAAGGAAGCCAGTACTGATTGTTTGCTTGCAGGTTGGTGAAGTGAACCCTGGTGTAGATAAAGACTGGTACGCGTGGACTTCCAATAAGACTCAGACCTACAGAACCATCTGGTAATGTGTAGATGTGAATATCCAAAAACGGAAGGTGGCCTTCTTCTTCCTCTTCCACTGTGAACTGAGTATTCATGTGATATCCAGTGAGGTGGTTCAGAAATTCTGTTAGCTTTCAATGTGGCACAGGGAAGTGAACAATTATGATATCTGTATGTTGTATTGTTGCTGGCAACATACATATGCCATCAAAGCACTGTTGTGCAACACGCAATGTTTTTATGGAGCTGACAGTAACATACAGCTCAGCATCATACACAATATGCACTGTTGTTTTACCAGTGCAATACTGGTTATGACAATGCACCGTGATGTTGTATGTACACTATCTTGTTCCCTCTTCTACACACACATTCACCTTGGGATCATAATTAGTTATCTCCTCACCCACACAACGATGATGAGTTCACTGCACAGCACAGGTAAACTCACTGTCTAAAACAAATTTCAAGCAATGACGTACTAGTCCAAGTTACCCGAAAAATGTGAACACCTTTCAACTGGATTCACATCAACATACAATAATGGATACAATACCAATTATTCACAAACTGTCCTTAGAAAAGTGGAAAGGCATGGGGAAATGTCGTGTTTCCCATTTGCATTTCACTCCATTTCATTTACACTTTTTGTATTTCAAGTAGAATACTAATAAATGGTAGGAGTTTCTACATGCAGACATGAACTAAACAAAAGGGTTAGCAAGGTACCTGGTCATTGGCTTGCACTTCAATCTTGTAGCCAGGTGGGAGGAATGTGTTGAAACCAACAATAAGCTCTGGGTGACCCTTGAACAAGTTTGATACCCGCTGTATAACTCCTGGCGTGTCAATGCTGCCAACAAGAAACAGACGCAACATTTTATTGACTATTTTTTGGGGGGGGGGTCTTCGAAATATACAAATACAAGCAGTGCCCAGCAATAATCTGGCATGGTAATTTCTCCAACCATACACAATAACCCATGGCCATATATATAAAAGATACTCAAGAAATTAAATGTTCTGTCTTCTACTCCATCATTATCATGGGAATCTGAAGATGCTGGGGCAGTTCCGAAGTGCAATTTTCAATATGATCAGCATTCCTTTATAGCTGTTACAGGATAAGGTCTCACAGTGACATCCAACTTGAACATCAAAAAGAAAGAGAAGCAGAACTCTTTCACACTAATAAAATTTGAACTGCTGATGTAACATATATCCAAGCACCTGCAGGAATAATTCTCAAACACTGACTACAGAAACATTTACTGGGCACCACAATTCCAAATACAAAGTGCAAGATTTCAACACCATAATGTCACAAGTCACACAACAGAGGAAGGGGTGACTAAATACAGAAATTACATATACGGTAGGGTCTCATTTTATGACTGGGTTATGTTGCTTAATATTTGGTAGTATATCAAATCGTCTTAAAATAAGTACAATTTAAATGGTTTAAATTGAGACAGGTTCATGGGCCAAACAAATTAGTCAAATAATTTTATAATTTACAATATTTCTTTACATTATGACACACAATTTTAAATTAAAGAATTAGGTATATAGAAAATTACACAGATAATTGAAAAAATATCAATCAAATCACTTTTTATTTTGCTGAAAAAGGCTCAGGCCGTGGTTCAGAAGACATCAAGAAAGAATGTAAATTCAATCTATTTTGATTTTTTCTTCTTTTCTTGCAGGATTTCATAATAAGGGAGTAGCATGACTATTATGCCCCTTTTTAGTGTAGAGTTGTGTTCCCAGTCAGGGATGATATCAAGTGACTTTTCAGCTGCCATATCTATAGTGGAAAGAATATCAGTACGGTTCTTTCGACTGCATTTCTTTGGTTCCACGATCCTCAGCTTCATCTTCGTTCTGCTGTTCAGTCAAATGTTGGGCCAAGTCTATAAAGTTCTTCACTGGACAGTGGCTGGGAGTGACTTTCTGAAACTTCAGTGACACCCACAGGATCAACATTGTCCAGACCAACTTCTTCTGTTATTTCGCGTATCTCCTTGATCAAGATGTCCATATTGTCACAATTTGTACCATAATTCTCCTTGCTAGGCCAACTTCAACTTAAAAGAATTGCACTAAAATAGAAAAAGACGAAACACATGCACACCAGAAAAGAGCCTGAAGTACAGAAAGGACGCCTGAGTTGCAACAGGAGTGCTAGGTCCGACTTGACAAGGTTCGTAAAAGTGAACCATCATAAAATGAACCGTTGCAAAACGAGACCATACTGTATATATAAATTAAAAGGTAAGAAAGAGTGAATGAATGAATGAATGAATGAACAAATGAAAGAAATGACCAAAGTTATTCTGTGCCCCTTCCTTTAACCATCAAATTTTCATATGCGCATTCACAAAACAGTATAGGAAGCACACCTCTGGCTCTTAAACTCCTTCATGATGTCCAAGAAGTCATTGTACACCTGCGGCTGGTTGCCAAACTTGTACTTGACTTGGTCCAGGTAGGAAAGTGCATCTTCCACCTTTAACCTCTGGAACTGCTGTTGCCCAGCACCCGCAGGGCTAGCTGTCACAGACATAGAGGGTGTGGACGGTGGTACTGCAGCTGCCACTGCTGCTGCTGCTGCTGCTGCTGCTGCTGCTGCTGCCGCCGCTGCTACTGCTGCTGTACCTCCTACTCCATGTACCTAAAACATAAACCTCATATTAAAACATAATTCATTACATCAGGAACATGTTCCAATGTTCAATACTAACGCAACAATTTTTATGTCCACCATTCATACATTACAGACAGTTGAAACCAATTAGTGGAAACAGTGGGACTGTAAAGTTGAGCATATGACTGGCAAATACATAAAAAATGCTTCCACTTTGACACGCAACAGTTAATAAAACTACAAAAAATGATGATTACTGCTGTACTTCGCAACAAATGAAATCATTACAAGCAACCCTCTATACGTCTTCACTTTACTCTCATCAAGGATTCAGAAAGACAAGCAGGATTGTGGCCGGTATCACTTGGGTTCTGGGGATGACATTAACAGGGTTTTGGTTGTGGAAAGGTACACTCAAATTCCCAACATGCTTCCTGTACTCATATTTCACACATCCACAAAGCTGTAAAAATGAAACCACCTTCCAGTTAATATGGAATTTGATGGGCAATAAATGCCAAAATATGTGATAATGAATTATTCAAAGAAACTGGTTTAGTTCAATGGATCCCTTAGAATTCTATATAGCATCTGCCCAAGCCAAGAGAGCCTGAGGCACTGTTTCCAGATTCAAAAAGAAACTGTGGCTTCAAATATTTCCTTTTAATTCAAGGTTACATCTCAAAATCTTCTCCTTCAAGAATCAAAAACGCTTACCTTGTGACGCAAATTTTGATGTGCCTGAGCCTGATGCAGTGTATTTTGCTGATGTGCTTGAGACTGCAGACTGCCCACACTGGGGGCACCCCCCTGAAGCCCACTGCTTGGGGTCTGTAACACATACACAAATTCATACACATAAAGAACATGTGACTCACAATGATTACCTTGTAATCCAAGCTTCACATGAAGGAAAGGCACTTGTTGCTAGCTAATACATCCCAGCCACCACACCAGTAACCAGGACAACTTTAGCTGGCAGATTATTCTTGCACCAACGCTTGTCCCAAAACCTGTGGCAGGAAGTGAGTTAGATCCCGGTGCCACAAGACACTTGAAATTTTAATTCAGTTATAAAGAGAATGTTAAGCCTCCACATAACCTGCACATTCTTCCCACAAACGAACAAAATTTTATGTTACAAATTCTTACACATAAAAGCAAATATTTTCTTTAATGAACAGAAGCTGTGTCCTGTGTTTTAAAATATTTCACATATTAACATCAGCACAGAACATCTAAACATGAAATATTCAAATATACACAAATGCATTATGAGTTTTAAAGTCAGATATTTACATTTCTGAGAATGGACAGTATAATTGAAACACACAGCATGTATCAACAAAAATGATAAAATTTGTTATGGCTGACAGGACAACACATAGTGTTTTCCCAATTACAAAACACATTCAACACATGTACAGTTTAAATTATAAGCAGCAGTAAAAAATGAATGCCTATTATTTATATAAGTAATGCCTGTCAATGTGTAAGTGGGTGCATCCGTTAACCCTTTGGCACCAGAATTATATGCCCAATGTACTATCTTCTTGACTGGGAATTTAAATGGGTGCAGATTAGTTTGCATTTTCTTGACCAACAACTTCCAGTAACATTCAGTTTTCTCAGCATCACACTGTGTGTTAACTAAAGTCTTCCTTGGTGCAAGATAGTTCAACAAAATTCTTACTGAACATTAACCTGGCAAATGGACATATTGGCTAAAGGTTACTCTATCTCATGGAAACCAAGTTTAAACTCTGGACTTCTTGTTATGGCACTTCCATGTGACATTCAATTGCTGAAGTTCTGATATATTTCCCTTTGCCAGCTTGTGGACACTGTCCAACAGGATCCAGACAGAAAAGTGGCAATACCGGATCACCTACAGAATTATAAGAGCACCACCAAACCTGTCATAGTATGTTCTCTTTTGGGTAATTCCCCAGCGCCTCAATTTTATATGCGTACATTTCAGAACACTCTAACTGTTCCATCTTCATAGGCAGGTGGATGAAGTGTGACTGGTAGACAGAAAAGCTGGGGTATTTATACAGAAAGGTTTTGACTGGAAATTATGCAGAGCCAATCGCAGGAGGGTGGCAGGTAGGGGGCGGTTAGGAGGTAGAGCAGGTTGTGGAGGGGTGAGGTATATAAGGTGCGTGTCAGGGCAAGGTCCAACTATTGTGTAGTAGGTGACTGTCTCCTTTCCTTGATTTTATGTAAAAGTGTTTCCAGGATTTGCTTAGGGTCAGGCCATCTTCTCTGTTTATGTTGTGTGGATGCATTTCAATTTCAATTGCTTCCCTGACGAGACGATCCATGTATCCGGTTTTTGCAGAAAGCAGTTTAGTGTCCTGTAGTCTGATGATGTGGTCATGGTTAAAGCTGTGTTCAGCTACTGCTGATATGTCAGGTTCAGCCAGTCTTATGTGTCTATCCTGCTCTTTAATTCAGAGGTAGATGGACCGACCACTTTGTCCAATATAAACCTTGCCGCATTTGAAAGGGATCCTGTATATGCCCGGTGTTCTTAATCCTAGTGCATCCTTCACTGGTGGCAGGTAGTTGCATATTTTCTTGGGTGGTAGTGCGACGCTTTTGATATTATGTTTGGTCAACATTCTGCTGAGTCGGCTGTATGTAGTTTGGGTGTAAGTTATGTATGCCGCGGAGGTGGGTTTATCCTTGGACTTTGCAGTCCGTGTTGCTGGTTTCATCGCTCAACATATCAGTTGATGGCTGTATCCGTTTTCCTTGAAGATGGTGGTGAGGAATTCCAATTCTTGTGCAAGGGAATCTTGGTCACAGATAGTTTTTGCTCTGTGTATCAGGGAGGAGAGGACTGACTGATTGTAGGCTGGATGGTGGTGGGAATTCTGGTGTAGGTAGAGAATGGTGTTGGTGGGTTTCCTGTACACTTTGTGCCCTAGGGAGCAGTCCGTCTTTCTGTGTATGTCGATAGCCATGAATGGATGGTGGCCTTCTTCTTCTATTTCCATAGTGAATTGTATATTGTTGTGTAGTCCACTGAGGTGGTTTAGGAATTCTGTTAGTTTTTCTTGTCCATGGGGCCAGATGACAAAGGTGTCATCTACATATCTGTACCAGTGTGCAGGCTTGTGTGTGGCTTGTTCTACAGCTTTTTTCTCAAAGTCCTCCATGAAGAAGTCCGCGATGACTGGGGAAAGTGGTGAGCCCATTGCCATACCGTCTGTTTGTTCATAGAACTGACAATCGAAGCAGAAATATGTGGATGTTAGCACGTGTTTAAACAGTGCCAAGACATCGTCTTCAAAGAGATGACTGAGGAGTGTGAGTCCACCACCGGAACTTTAGTAAACAAGGACACCATGTCGAAACTAGCCATTAGGTTGTACTTGTAGAGATTCCAATATCTGGATGAAATGGAAAGAGTTTTTTACATGGCGTGCTGAATTTCCGGTGAGTTAGTTGAGTAGTCCTGTTAAGTGCTTGGAAAGTAGGTATGTAGGAGCGCCAATTACCCAAAAGAAAACATACTACATTCAGAACACGGCGAAAGTTTGAAATCAAGAATCTATACCGTCATTTGCGTCACATTCGCTTTTAAAGAAAATGAGAGCTATAACATTTCTAATGTTTGTAAGAACATTATGCACAAACTCTCCATAAAGTGATTACTTGTTAAAAAGTGGGTCACATTACACAACATGAGAATTGAAACGTCTAGTTTTTCCAAGATATGCTTCACCAACACATGGGGCCCACACGTCTCAGAAGTGTTATCATGATGATAATGCAGTGTCAATTGTACTCAATACCCAAAGCATACAGGAGGGATCGGCTGTGATCAAATGATGGAATATACACATCACAAGAGCTGCAACATGCACATGAATTAACACTACATTTATGTTGGCCATCATCATCCAGAAATGCAGGTTCCTCAATGACTGCAGCATTTTCTCTATACAACAGGCAGTGTTAACACATTCAGCAATTGTAAATTCAAGCTGCCCATCAACTGCACAGACACCAGCAAATACGGAGGTCATAAGTGCAGTCATGGGATGACAGCACTTGATCTCACATAGCGGCATGAAAATTTGGAGTATCCCAACTGAGATCCCAAATGTGCATCTTGTCCACCAATTGGATGCATACCACTTCTCACAGAAAGCACAAGTTCCCAACTGTCCTCCAAATAAACTGTACATGTAACTATGAGCTGCCCATAATTTCATCATACCACACATCACTTGACAGGACAAATGTTGTGTAACATCTGCCTCCACTCATAATGACGGATCACCCTGTGGAGAGTCAGTGCACAAAAGAAAACAATATCCATTTATTATGAAGGGAACAGGGGGAAAAAGCAAACATTGGAAAGCATTAAATGTGTCAAAAAAATCAGAAAACAACAGAATATGAAAAATATACAATTTGCATTCAGGCATACAAAAATTGGCAACACAAGGAA
>Ga0136643_10003514_pt1 | contig 21155 bp, 8 predicted proteins | sample TergutLab28metaG_FD_96883 | JGI IMG/M metagenome (GOLD analysis project Ga0136643, IMG submission 96883) | Labiotermes labralis P1 segment gut microbial communities from Petit-Saut dam, French Guiana - Lab288 P1 (version 3) (version 3) | ecosystem: Host-associated > Arthropoda: Insects >...
ATTAGGTTCAATTCTCCCGGAAGATGACTCAGTAAGAGTCGAAACATGTAGGAGATTTAAGATAATAACAATTTTAATGTTTTAATTATTGGATTTTAACATTAATTGATATATGTGCATTAAGTTGGAATAAAAATACTTGAATTTAGTCAGCGTATTAATCCTGTTGAGATTCGATCCGTGTACCCATGTGGAGACTCACAGCTATGCATTTAGAGGCGTCGGATGTTTCCAAAGATATCTGTCTACTGTTTTGTTTACGTGTAACGGAGTAAATGAAAGAGTATATACCACTTCGTGACAACAGTCGTGCTTAATTTTTGGGGCTTTCGAAAGCGAGCTCATCGCTGGACAAACGGAGCTGACGGCAAACGTCCCGAGGAAATGAAATGGGGACAGTCCCATGAGAGTAAGGTGGAAGTGCAATTTCGTTTACTTTCACTTTTCAGTCCGTTGTGATGTCACACGTTAACTCGGCCTGAGATTGTTCAGAATCCGTTGTTGGCTATGATAATGTTTTCAAAGTTTCTGCAGCTGGGGACTCTAGTGTTATGCATGTGCACTTACGTAATTTTGAGAATGCATTCGATTTCACTGCTTCGTAACATACTACACAAGGAAGTGGAGAAGACTGCTTAAAGAGGAGCTTTATGGCTCCTACTCTTCAACCAATATTATTCGTATGATCAAATCATGAAGTGTGAAATGGGTGGGGCGTGTAGCACGTGGAGGGGTGAGGAGAGGTGTTTACGGGGTTTTGGTGAGAAAATCTGAAGACAAACAGACCAATTGGAAAACCTAGGATTAGATGGGAGCAAAATATTGATATGGATGTTTGAGTTGGATGAGGGACATAGATTGGATTGATCTGGCTCAGGATAGGGACACGTGTCAAGCTGTTGTGAATGCGGTAATGAACCTTCAGGTTTTGTAAAATACGGGGAACTTCTTGAACAGCTGAGGATCTGTTAACTTCTCAAGAAGGTCTCTTTTCCACGGAGTTAGTCATAGCCCACTTAACTTGAAATGAAAGTTCGCATATTTGATAGTCATATTTAATTTATGTGTTTACCATGTAATTTCTTAAAACAATTAACTGATTTTTCCACATTTGATTTTGAAGTTACGCTACTGAATGACCCCCTGCCATTGTGCTTTTTAAATTCCTGTAAATAGAACAGTAACATGACGGAGGCGCGCAATATTGAAGGGGGAGTGGCACTAGCAACACCTTCTGGAGGGTTCTGAAGTTAGGTTTGCTCATAGATTTTGGAAAAGGATGTAAATTTTATTAACCCTTTATACGCCGAGTTAAATTCCATCTGCCATTTGCTGGCATTATTAGGAGCTCACCTTATTCTCCACGTTAGCAGGTTAAGGGTTAAGGTAACCTTATTGTAGAATGAATAGGAACAATGATGTGACCATAAATAACTTTCCTTCAGATATCAGTTTCGTTGTCAGTACTAAATTTGGAACTAATATTTCGGATACATGTACACATACCTAAAAACTCCTAAAAAATTGCTCATTACACTTAACATGCTTGTGATACATTACAACGTCACACTGCATAGGTCGAGGGTCGACCAGATATGACACTCGCAACTTAGAAAATGACAAAGTGATACTGTGCTGCGTATTCAGGACTATCGTACGTGGACATATGGTGTAAGGGTCGATGGACCACAGTTTGAATCTCGAAAAACACTTATAGGGTGACGTAATAGATGGGAAGTCTGGCAGCGAACCAAGTGTGTAGTAACAAAGGCGTTGTAACTGCTGCTTTCAGTTCAAAACACTGCGCCTCCCATGGGCGTTCTGCCTGACCGTCCCCGCGTTCTGCTACATAATTAACGGTTAACAGTTGGAACAAAGGACCAGATTACAAAATAAAATTTTGAACGTGTTAAAAACGTTGCTGTAGCAAATGGGTCAAATGGCAGCAGGCAAGTCCATTCAGGTTTGAATCAGGTTCTTGTGAACTTGCGGGATTTTAAATTCGAGCTTCGTAGAGTTAATGGGAAAAATAAATTAAAATATTCCAACTTCTTCCTCTAAAATCACTTTTTGTGGCGCTACATTATGCGTGGGTATACCACTCATGCTTGTTTGCCCGCCGAGTGAATACGTGACTGGAGTTCGAGTGCGCATTGATCAGCAACGCGAGTCGAACCTTGTACCTGGGCTTAAGTACAGCACTCGACGAACAAATTATATAGAGACAGCTGAGAAATTCCCTTAGAATCTGCATACGTTGTTTGTGCTTGGAAATTTTGGCGTCTTAACCGACAGTACTTTTCATGTCACTCGACAAGCAAATGTGAATAACATTCGTAACTTAGTCGGCACAAAGGTGTAGTAAATAAGCCCAAATTAAATTGTCATGTGAAAAGTTATAAATAACTAAGCGCCAGACACATATACATCAAGAAAAACCACAAATATATCTGCGCTTTGCAGAGTAATTTAAGCCACATAAATGCTGTTTACAATCACACGTAAAGAGAAACATGTAAACTACCAGCCTCTGCGTTATTTGATTAAATCCGACAAAGCCGAACGGGCCAACAGGAAAGTAATAATAATAATAACGATAACGATAATAATAATGGTGTTAGAGTGGCTAAGTTGCCATAGTCAGAAATCAACTGTCAAGAAAACGTTGTTCCTACATCGAAACATTTATAAACACACATGGACCCTCCAGGCGAGAAGACTCAAGATGAAATTGGTTACATCTTGGTGGGTAGAAAATGGCGTAAAGGGTACTTGATGTCTGCTGTTGCAGAAGAAGTGACTGCCTGCTGATCACTATCTGGTGGTTGTAACATTAAGAGAGAGAGAGAGAGAGAGAGAGACTCAGTAAGGAAACGAATCTCGAGTAAAGTGGATTTGGAGAGATTCACACTCAGGAAGCTAAATGAGATGGAAAATTAAGGCTAAATCTAGAAACTTACTTGCAGATTTAGAGAATTAAAAGTGATAGCGACGAAGTATGACGGGAAAATATGAGAAAAGGTATCGTAATTTATCTACAGATTCTAAGTCGTTGTGAATAAAAACAGCATAAATCAGCATCACACTTTTTATGGGACCAAATTCAGAAAGCCCTAAGTTTATGCACTGTCAGACGGAGACAGTAGTGACCGTTACTTAGACATGAACAGTCTTGAACCACTAGAAAACTGGGTCATGGGCTAGAAAACCGTTCAGCATTTACCTTTATACCCACTGTATTCTGTGTTCTGTATTACTTAATAGGCAAAAGCCTCGTGGTGGACAAGTTCACCAAACAAAGTGCCCTACCAGTGTCTTATGAACTGGCGACCTCATAATTATGAATCACATAAAATCACACACCCCAGACTGTGAATATGAAGAAGATGCAGATATAAAACTAGAAATTTGTGGTGCATGGGTGCTGTCCTACCTTTCGTAATACCAGAGCGCTCGGAATGAGATAAATTCGAAACATAATAGGCGTCACTGACTGAGGCATCGCGGATGAGTTCCCAGCAGCAGCCAAAGGTTAGTACGGGTCTCACTGACCAAGCACTTCTTATTCACAGCTCTGCCAGAAACTATGTTTCATGTATTAAGTATTACTGCTTCCCGCATTACAATATATGTGTATATATATATATATATATATATATATATAGAGAGAGAGAGAGAGGGAGAGAGAGAGAGAGCAGGGCGGAGATTAAGCAGCTTGAAATTTCCATGTTACTTGCTAGGGATAATACCAGTTGTGGACAGCACTAATATGAGTTGAACTAGACATAGTTATAATGATAAATATAGGAAGACTGTGGTGGATGGGACGCCTCTTTAGAATGCAAGAACAGGATCCTTGGAGAAAGCTTACTGTTCTTATAACAGAAGGCACTGGACGTGCAGGAACACCTAAGTTGTGGTGACTTGAGTCAGCTGAGGAAGATCTACAGAAGATGGACATGAGGAACTGGAGAGTAGCAGGACCGAGAATAGTGGAGGGCAATTTTTGAAGAGGCGAAGGTCCACCAACGACTGTAATGGCAGAAGAAGAAGAAGATAAGAAGGAGAAGAAGAAGGATAGTACTTATGGTGTCATATAGGTCATTTTCAGTTGCCATATTCCTAAAAGCTCGTCTTTCAAATCCGTTTATTATTATTATTATTATTATTATTATGTTAGCTCCTTTATGCAGGGTATTTACAATTATATACCTGAAACAAACCGTGTTTCTAGGGTGTATAGTGATGCGGCTGTTCTGTATTTACATTTTGTGTACATCTAATGTTATTTCGCACGTGAAGTATGTTTTGTACTCGTATATTAATACTTTCCGAATTATGTGTGCAGTGCCCAGTATGACTGTTGTTTGTAGTTCTTTATTATTATTATTATTATTATTATTATTGTCATTATTATTATCATCATCATCATCATCATTATCATCATCGTCATCTTTTTCTCTTCCTGCTCTGGGACAAACTGAGCCTCCTACCAGGCCACCTTGCAGCACCGAGCACTCATTACACTTAATGCCGCTGTTAAGAATGCCTTGATATATAACTTACTTCCACTTCCCCATACGTTTCATGTTACGACGACTAATTACGCACAGAGACAACTTTACCCTCCCTTTATCGACTATTACTAACAACACGATCTGGTAAATGATCCGGAACTACAGCTGATAATCAAGAGAAATCTGACATTCGTTTACGTATCAATTAAAATTGATGAATATGAGGCTATTGGTATTCAGGTCTTGTGAGATGTGAGGCTGTCTCATTACGTGAGCGGTGCTTGACCGTTAGAAGCAAGGTAGTGGCTTTGTCTTCAAAGGAATATTTGACCCCTGAAGATGAAGGGCCTACGTTTCTTCGAAACGTGGGGTACGTCATATTCCAAAAGACCTGAATCGTCAGATTTCTGTAAGAATTCAAAATCTCGAACATTATTATAATATAGACGCTTCATTCCGTTTTATTCTGGCGACCACGTCAAAGAAGATGAGTAAAACGAATCATGTAGCATGCATTAAGGAAATGAAAACTGCTTATCAAATTTAAGGTAAGAGAAAGAGACGGAAACATTCGAGAGATCTGTTCATTTAAACTGATTGTAGATAAATATAATAAAAGGTTTTTAAATGAACTCAACAAGCACAGTTCTGTAAACAAACTAATAAATATTCAGCTAAGTGAAATTAGAACTTTCCTTGAACAATCGGCCATCAAGAATAGATATTTTATGAAAGTTCCTTCAAAGAAGATTTACTTCTTTAAGACAGATGATTACTTACGATCCTTTCTCGTCGTTTATCTTGAACCCAGACGCACTTGGAACTTTAGAATTGCCAGCATAGAAGAACGCCGCTGAAACAGACACAGAATTATGAAAGCGTATATGCAGACATTGTTTACCGTTCGCAGCATCAACAAAATCACTAAAGCACTGAAAGCAATAAAAAGAATTTTATGTTACATGTGCTCATAGGTCTTTTTTAGTCGTGTTCACCAAATTGCGAAAAGTGACTTCGTCATGTTTGTTTTTATGCCTGTCTGTCTATCCGTCTGTCCGCACGGGAAAACAGGCTTCCACTGGACGGATCTTCATGAAATTTATTGAGCATTTTTCTAAAATTTGCTAAGAGAATTCAAGTTGCTTTAAAATCTGACAAGAATAACATGTTTAGAATTTTAGAATTTTATAAGAATAACATGTAACTTACGCGAACACTAGGTACATTTATGATAATATCTCGCTGAACTCTTAGAATGAGAATTGCAGACAAATTTGTAGAGGAAATCAAAATAAACATTTTATGCTCCATAATTTTTTTTCAGAAAATTGTGCCGTTTATGAGATAATGTGGAAAGATGTGATAGAGCCAAAAGACCATAGATGACAATATAATGCGGCGTATTCGTTCTGCGTATTGGATAAGTAAGGCTACAAACATACAATCAGAATATTTAATATTTATTTCTGTTCCACAGCAACAGTGGTTACTCGAACGCGCCTAAATATTACGCTTATACGTACATTGCCTTTCTTGTCTTTTCTCAGTAACAACCAGATTATTAACTTCAGAATATGAAGTAATTTTATTGAAGGGATATATTCGGTTCTGCTTTACAGACATTTATAATATTCCTTTCCCTAGTTGTGCAAATCTATGAACAATTAATTTTGATGTTTTACTGACCGTGCATCTCAGTATAATCTTAGCAACTGACCAACTTGACGCACAAATTCTTGTTTTATAATAAACTTATTATAAAACAAGAATTTGTGCATGAAGTTGGTCAGTTGCTAAGATTATGAGTAATTACATGAAATTTTATGTGTGATAAGGCGTCATTCCTTGTGTTTGAAGCAGCTAGACCATAAGCAACAATATTGTGTAATTCTATAGGACTATGCCTGTCCGAAATGTGAGGTTCATCTCACTTCGCCATAGTAACCAAAGTTAAAACATAGGATTGCGGAAGTATGTGTACAAAATATCTTGATAGAGGCTTTCACTTTGTATGGCAACAGTGAATACGCTAATGTGAAAAAGTGGATATATAAAGTGCTTCTCACGGCATACAGCCACAGAAACTGAATGTCACGATAAAGTGACAGAAGAGGAAATTTCACATTCATAATGTCGTCATGGTGGCCAGCCACTGAGTCTGCAGTAAGGCACTAATGGCGTGGTGTGAAGCGGCTATAGCAATTGTAACCATATTTAATCAACTGTCTTCAATGGAAGTCAATAAAGACCACAGAATTTACGAAGGAATCGTGGATGTTGGGCTCTTACGCTTAGAATAGAAACTGAAAGCAGATTTTATTAAGGAATTGTAATGTATAAACCCTGTCGTCTCTATGCTGGAAACACGTCGAGATACGCTAAACGGTTTGTTATTAAACTTAACACACAATTTGTAAACATGTTCCAGTTTTGGCTAAAATTGTGTGAAGTAAGGAACACGTTCACATGGGGGCCTACACACTTTCATGCAAGTGCCTCTATAAATACTTACAAGAGCAAACTTTCTTAGGGGAAATATTGTAGAGACATGCCAAATTCGCCCCTCACGTCCACCACACTTTACTTCAAAATAGACACGGTTTCGAAGAAAATGAACAATATCACATGGAAAAGCCAGAATTTTCAAGGAATCCTTACATTTCCTTACTTGTTAATTGCATTATGAAATGAAAGACAAAACACTATTTCATATTGGTTGTTTATGAACCAGATGTAAATAAAGACAACTTATGTTATCAAGCTGTAAGTAACAGTTGCACCGTGTACAAAAACATTCTAATTTACAGACATCGCTTGATTTGTAAGCCAGTGGTAATATTGTCCTTTATAGGTTCAGGGTTGTGCCATAATATGACGTTACACAAAATCGTCCATGCGGTTTCGAATGCGGTTTTACATAACTCATGTAACCGTATCAATAGATCAATCGACACTGTAAAAATGAAACAAGCGAAGGCTGCTGTGCACTGGTTGGTAGCGTTTGAAAAATGATAACGTTAGTCTCGAAACCATTCCATAAAATGAAACACTTCATCCTCTTTGTCAAAAGAGCAAACATCCTCGGGCAAAAACTTGCATATCTATAGGCCCACTTGTGTGGCCTTTCTTGAACAAATTTTGACTCTTCTCTCCACTTTGACCTTAATTTTCCAGAAGAACCAAAATAAGAACAAAGGTGATGCCTTATACAAATTGTCATTGCTTTAAAAGTCCTACAATTTATGACTCATGTAAAATCAGATTATCTAGTAGAATTAGGAAAAATACATCTCCTACATTATATTCCGTTCTTTTAAAGTAATTAAAGTTGATGGAATAAACTGTAAGAAATTGTTTGACTCGTTTAATAAAATTCTGATGAAAACCCCAAAGGTAAAGAGCTGGGATACATCAGTCATTATAGGGACTAGTTTAAGAGCTGGGCGACAGAGGAATCTGGGTTCGAGTTCCCGCAGAGGCTTCGATATTCCTTTTCGACTCAGCGTGCAGACCGACAAACGGACCTACTCAACTTCCTGTCTGACATAAATGAAAGCTTCTTTCCTCGAGGACAAAACGGCCGTGGCGTGAAGCCTGTCATTCATCGCCATTTACCGCAGAGTTTGAGAATGCGAGTGGACCTCCCTTAGCACGGACTCTTCGTTGGTGTTTCTCATCGCGGCGGTCTGTGGCCACTTCCGGCGCACTTCACTTCTACTTTGTGTCCTGAGTATAGAAGCAGGTTCCTCCGATATTCGGTAAACACACATAAAAAGATACTATGTCATAATCTAAAAGAACTATGTCTCAAATTGTACGCTTCCAAAAGTCTGACACGTTAACCAGTTACTTCGTGATGGGCTTAGCAATAACAATAACCACGAACTTCGGAATTATTCATATCGGCAAAATGTTATTTTCTGCACACATGGAATATCAACACATTGTCTTTTGTAAATACAGCTTCACATCATTAGGATGCAAAGGTACAATTTAGCTGTACAGCCAGACAAGGATAGTGATGGACGCAGACCGCAATACACACAATAAAAATAATTACGGCATTATTTGGAATGTGTAAATTTAAATTATTTGGAACAGGAATTAACGAATTTGAATCATGTTTACGAATATGTTAATAATGGATTAAATATGGGGAATTCTTGTTACCAGTCCTTTCAAAATCTGCCTGCAGTCTGAACACATACAAATTACAATATGCAGAACTGTAATTTTTTGTGCTGTTTTGTAAGGATGTGAGACTTGGTCTGTCAGTAAGGAAAAATATGAGTGTGTATGAGTACAGAGTGGGGAGGAGGATTGTTGGACTTAAGATGGGAGGTTTGTATGAGATTGGAATGAATTGCATAATGAGGATGTAGCATGAGGATGAAGTTAGCTGTGTAACGGGGGAGGAAAGAGCACGAACGTTAATTGAACTGCATAATTTGGAAGAAAGTAGCATGAGGATGAAGTTAACTGCATTATAATAAGAAAGTATCATGAGAGTGAACTGAACTGCATAATGAGGGAGGAAGTATAAGTAAAATATATAAAATATTAAGTAATGTCGAAAGTATGGCTAGTACAGTGTTAACTCGTTTTTAGTTAAAATTCATATGCCATTGTTTATAAGGTAGTTATGTTTATGCAAGTTTACGCTTATGCTTAACTTAGTTTCGTTGTGTGCTTATGTCGGTTTGTATAATATATTATGCACCGTCAATACACAACATACATCAAACAAGAAGCAATAATTACAATTAGGTAATATTTGGCTACATGTTTCGGCCGTGACCGGTCATCTTCAGGCCAACTAAGAACAACAATTAGGGTACAGTAAAAATTGTACTCAATGGGATCCCATTTAGTTCATATTAAACCTTGATAAAATATGAAAATTTTTACTTCAGGTTAAAACAGTGGAAACAGTAAGAAATTTCATATTTTATGAAGGTTTAATGTGAAAGAAATGGGATCCCATTGAGTACTATTCTTACTGTGCCTTAATTGTTGATCTTAGTTGGCCTGAAGCTGGCCGGTTACGGCCGAAACATGTAGCCAAATATTACCTAATTGTAATTATTGCTTCTCGTTTGATATATGTTGTGTATTGACGGTGCATAATATATTATACAAATTTGATAATGAACAACGGGATGGCCTCTCTCTCTCAAAAAAAATTTTGGTTTGTATAAATCAATACAAGGACAGTTCACTGAATGAATAATATTGACACTGTGCAGAGGTAAACTGCACTTTCCAGCAGTGACCGAAAACAAAGGCTACTAATTTATTTTATTTCTTCTGAATTTGAATTAAATGGGGCTCCCGTGACTCTAATCTGAAGAGCATTTTTGCACCAGCCTGTGTATTTAAATCCCAATGATAACTATAGGGCACAACACGTACTTTAACATTAAAACCCCACACTTTGTCCACGCAGCACTTTTATCTGTTTTGTATGATTGTCACAATAAACAGCGATTGTTTCCTTACAGAGCATTCAGAGGTTCGTCAGATGTAGTGGTTTTATACTGTGTTCCCTGAGAGGATAGACTGAATGTTCATGTATGATTTAGGCAAATTTTAGTACTTGAAGGGTTGATGTAAACTTTTCTCAAATGTATCTTGTACTTGTTATTTCTTTCGACCACTCTTCTTTTTAGGCGCTTTCGCAAAACTTAACTTTTGTCGTGCTTGTCATCTTCGAGAAGCTCGGCTCTCACTTGAAAGATTTTCGTAACGGTATATTACATGGGATTTTTATAAAAATTTGTTACATTAATATGGGAAAAAAATAACAGGTCCTTTACTAGGAGTCGTAACTAAATTTATTATAATACATTGCGGATTTCTTCTCGAATTGATAAGGCAACAGATAGAAGTTATAGAGGAAATGATAACACCCATACATTTTACAAAATTCCACGCATTTTCCCGGAAATCTTGTTCTGTACGACGTATTACAAGCAATACGGCAAAGCCAACTGATTTGGCGTAATGTGACTCAAACAGGATGTAATTTGCATGCCAGCAAGTTAAGGCGAAAACATGTAGTCACAGGCCTGATAATTTATGCTAATTTATTTGCAATAAATTCGTACTGTCCCATGTGTTAAAAATAAACAATGCCTTCAGAGTTTAAGATGAAACAACAATTCCGCTAAGACTTCTTTGTAATAACAACCTTTCTAGTCGCCCTGTGCTTATATTTCAGACCACGAGTGATTGAAATGAATTTTATTAGTGCATTGTTTATTATATCCTGTAAATGTTGCTAAGAGGTTTAGAAATAAAGGTGTAAAGAGTGTGAATTAATGGGAACAGATATCTTCTCTAACTGGTATAGTTATATTTCCTGATAATTCGGACCCTGAATGAATCAGAGATGTCTGAGTAAACCCTATTTTTATAAGCCTATAATATCGATGGTAGAGAGTGAACATTAATTCACAAATTACCTCACTGTGAGTAGAAAATTAATAGAGAATTTATATAATGTGGTTTTAATTCCCCAATTTATTCAGCAAACTATATATATCCCTGCCAGCGGTCTACGAAATAGATACTATTTGTAAAGTGACAGTTACATAATACTTCGACCAGTTAAATCTTGGAGTTACGGTCCAAAACACAGACACAATGTCAGTCGTTATATAAACATTACATTCTTTAAAGAAATAGAGTAGCAAATAATAAGAGGCCCTGATAATAATAATAATAACATATATCTATAACGTATCTACAATTATGAACAATTACAAGTATTGTGAACCCCAGTGGATTACATAGTATGACTTTTGGAGGAGAGCCCAATTTGGAATCCGCCTCAGTGTTAAGTTATACGTAGATTTCAAAACTTGTATGCAAGTGTGCTGTTTAACGACGCTGCAAATTGGTAAGGTTATGTAGCGTCTGTGCTAGATATATGAATGAATGAATATTGATGCTAAAATGGAAAAATCAAGGAAGGCGGAAAGAACTTGTTCCAGTACCACTTCGTAAGCCAGAAATACCACACAGGCTGGCTTGGAATTGAGCCCGATTTTTTATCAACAGGTTAATAATTTGAAATTTATTTTGTAGCAATAATGAAAAGAATTTTGAGCATAAAGCTTTAAAAGTAGGCTGGTTGTCCTCGAAGAGGCAATAATATGTATAAAATATTATACAGTTGTAAATTATATAACGTAGGAACTTAAGTTCAGCGAATGGACGACATACTGTGCCAGGAAGAGAAGCTCGAGCGATCTGTGTTTCTGTTCCACCTCGTTCGGTGATTCCTCTAGCAAACCGCTAATTGGTGGCAATGAACGGAGCCGAAGTCATTTTGTGATAAGAGAAAGAACTGGGCATTTTTTCATACGGATCCTCTCCTCTGTAGGGTCTTACGTGGCAGCTGTGGAAGGTGAAGGTAAGGTTGTCTTTGTGTACGTCATGGGGAAAATGGCAAATGCCCTTCCTCTGTGGCCCAACTTCCTTCTCACTCATTTTCTAACAAATCACGGCAGCTTCCTTTCATACCTTCACAAAACGAACAAGACGCCCTCCCCAAATTGCAACTGTCCTGAAAAGATCGTAAAAACGGCCCACCACCTTACGCTGGAATGCAGCTTATGGTCAAAAGACCGCCCATCAGTTCTCAAATCTCTCCCCCACCTCTGGTTCTGCAGCACCACATAAACACCGTCAGCATCACAAGCTTCCTCAGACGTATCTTCCAAGCACTTCAAGAAGATGCCCAAGGAAATTAAATTCGGCAACACTCCTAAAGTACCTTCCAAATACTGATCTGTACTCTAAGGAAAAATGGTAAAATGGGATCAACTGTAAACATCTCTGCAACAACCCACTGAAAACATCTCTGTAAATACCCCGTGATATACCTAGATGGTAAAGCACGGGTTGAAAATCAATAAGCGCAAATATATATAAAAATGGAGCGGGAGAACAGAAGTACTACGACTCCAGTCATTCTGAATTTCGGTACTAGTTGGAGGTCAGTGATCAACTTTAGGCCACGACCGCTTTACCTCAGTGAAAACAAACCCCTGGTACTCACTGAGTAGGAGACTGGGTGGGCTTCAGGACCGATCTGGACGTTTTTGCGAGACAGAAAAATCTCTTGCCTATGTTGTGAATCGAAAATGTTTTCTCGCTCCTTCAGCCTATTTAGTATTTCGACTGGGGTATCCCGGCTCCTCCGTGGTAGTAGTCGGCACTAAATTGGTTATTTCGTCCTCCCGGGGGCTAATTACACTTCGTGAATAATCCAATTGCGGGTTCATAGCGCGAGGAGGAAATAGATTATGCTGGTATTAGCTGCAGAGCTTGCCAAGGAGAACCGTGTATTGTTGTGACTCTTTATTCACAATGAAAAGTACAGCAGAACTCTGGAGACGCTGTACGCCAATACAGATCATGTACGAGTCGTATCTGCAAAATATTTTCTTTTTTTAGATGTTGCTTGCCGCGCGTCGAGGATTAAGTTTTGTGGTCTATGACACTGTGCTGTTTGGTAGAGATGTAGGAACGTTTTGTGGTCTATGACACTGTGCAGTTTGGTAGAGATGTAGGAACGTTTTGTGGTCTATGACACTGTGCAGTTTGGTAGAGATGTAGGAGCGTCTTGTGGGCTATGACACTGTGCTGTTTGGTAGAGATGTAGGAACGTTTTGTGGTCTATGACACTGTGCTGTTTGGTAGAGATGTAGGAACGTTTTGTGGTCTATGACACTGTGCTGTTTGGTAGAGATGTAGGAACGTTTTGTAGTCTATGACACTGTGCTGTTTGGTAGAGATGTAGGAACGTTTTGTGGTCTATGACACTGTGCTGTTTGGTAGAGATGTAGGAACGTTTTGGAGGTACGCATGTTCTCCATGTTCTCGTGCCTTCAAGTCGGAAATCACCATAGTTACGACGGTGGGAACGTCGAATTTTCATGCTGTTTTCCACTACTGCAACGCAATTACTCTATCCTGGAATGCGGCAGCATGTAGTTTCGGACGAATGTATTTTTTCCATAATCAGGTTATAAGAGTATCACCCTTTTGTTTCAGAGCTAGATACATGTTGCACTACTCAAAGAGAAATTACTGGTTTTTTTAATGTCCTTTAATATTCGCCAAACCGAGACGTGCTTGAAAAAAAGGTTTCAGATATTAATGAGTTCTGTGTTTTGTATTTTGTGCTATTCAAAAGCAATTTTTCTAAAACATTGAGGGGAGACCTGCAAATTAAAATTTAATACAGATCTCTTCATAAATTTTTGAAACGAGGTTGGCTGACAGAGAGGACTAGAGATCTCTCCCGCTTGCGATGCTCTATGAATTTTGTACCAGGATCGTGTAGAAAATACTTAAGATGAAGTCAAGACGTAAGAAGGTTTACCTTCCTCAAATAGAAAATCAAATGAATGAATTAGAAATACCTCCACTGGTTCTTAGGAAGACTTTCTTTTTCTAATTCGTTTCCTTTCGCATATTGCTTTAAACATCATCGTAAAGCATGGGGTCAAGGGTCACACCATTAATACAGGTGTCCTGAAAGTAAACTTACTGAGATTGGGTCCTCGTTTCATGATGAACACTGCTTTGTTTACGAATCATTGTGTAGAGGAAATGAATTGTGCATTGTACATGGCGGATAACAATTTGAACAATTTCTGTAGCTCCTCTTTTTAACTTCCAACAGATTCCAGTTTCTAAATAAAGTACCGTTTTCTTGGAATGTGAATATAATCTAGGTAAAAGGATTCTTGGAACACCCTGTAAACGACACAGGAATGATTAACCACACTGTTTAATAGTTCGGATATTTAAGTATTCCATCGTAAGACATGTATTTATCAATTCACATGCCTAAAAGAAAATTACTTTTTAAAATATCGCCATATAAATTTCTTATTTTCGATATTATTATTATTTTAAAGATTTTCTTCCCATATTTCCAATTTTTTTAAGACTAGGTATTAGCCTCGATACCGCATATTTATACTGTAGCTGATGCATTGACTCGCATGTGCTGCAGCTGTAGCAAATAACTTCTCCTCTAACGGAATGACCTGTACAAGGAATTTATGACACTTTGTATAACATAATCTTGTAACGGATTCCTTGTAATGATTCTGATACAAATCTTACATGAGGTTCCTGTGAACTGTCACAATGCGACATTTCAATCTTGGGGTAAACAGGTTACATACATATGTATCGTGTTTGTAAGGCTGGCAATGCAGTGTTCTCTTAGCGGAGTTGTAACCTTATTGCCAATTGAGATAAGTTACTCTTTTCTGACTAACGGCATGAATTCCCCGAACTGCTTGCTACTTTGCATTTTTGTCTAAGCATCCGATTAGATAAAGAATTCTTGAGTTGAGTAATAGTTTAAAAAGTAAAACAAATGCTGAAAACCAGGAACTTGACTGTGGATGGCAACAGTTTATGTTTATGGCGTCGTACCTTTTCTTTCTTTCAGATATCATGATTTGCTCGCGGTTATTGAGACCAGACGTGGAAGTTGAACATATAAAATTGTCTACTTTTTCAGACGGTCTGAAAATATTTGATGTTATTTTGTAGAATACTGTTGCAGTTATTACGGACAATCCAAATATATTTCTTAGACTAAATGTTTATCTCATTAATTTGTGTTTTTCTGTCTTATCAACACATAAGTCTTGGAGTGTTTTACTTTCGATACAGTGAACATGGTCACGAACAAACAAACTCCTCAAAGCAAGGGAAGTATACATCAGTTAAGCAAGTATAATATTTTCAAGCAAAACTCAGCACTTGTGGAGTTAAATATTCAGCCTTTATTCTCTGCCGTTAATTCCAACTGCTAAGAGGCAGCGAGTCAAAATTGTTTCAATGGGCGTGTCAGTACATCTAGACCAAGGTGGCTTTGTTTTTAAGTGTAATATAGGAAGTTCCTTTTCCAAGTTGACAGACAAGCGTCAGCCCGACGCTGTAGTGAGTTTTACTAGACTTTCTACAGGTTACTGTCACTGCGATCGTTTCTTAAGTTCCCGCCATTGACTGTTAAAGTTCCCTGGAACGCGGCGTACAACGGAGCGCTGACAGAGCGTTGGGCGGAGCAATGTTCTGGCGCTTATCGGTCAAGAAGGAACAAAAACACCCTATATATAGTGAGTCGTGTGAGTACGGTTCACATAAAAAGGAAGAACGCCGTACTGATGTCCTTACTGGAGACAACATTACGCATTACAGCAGTAACACCAGTTGCGCACCTAGAATTTTTTACTGGGGGTTGGTGTGTCTGACCTTGAGGCTACACACACACACACACACACACACACACATATATATATATATATATCGCTCACTGAATAGTGGCACAACCCAAATACTGCCCGTTTGAAATAAATACTCCGATTGAACTCAAAAAATACAACTACATCCAACAATAACGACATTGTCGTCATCTGGCGGAGTATGCAAGTAACAAGCGTGGCGTTATTGTCCGATGTAGTTGTTATATTTTTGAACCTAATCGTAGCATTAACTCCAGATGACAATGTTTGTGTCGTGCTAATTTTGCATTCAGTGAACGATGTAATTTGTTTTATTTCAAAAATTATGTTACAAAACGATGTTTTAAGTATGACAGAACATAACTGTAACATAACTCTGTTTGCATTTGCATGTATGTACATACATATAAGACTGCATATTCCAAGACTCACCTGATTTAAATCATAAGGTATAATTTTTTTATTTAATTTCATCTAAATCATCTTATGTTTTTAATTTTCTTTTTCTGTATGAGTCATTAGCTGGTTTTAGTGATTAATTTAGAAATTAGGGTAAAAGCACGTAAAATGTTTGACATCACCATGTCCACAAAATCTGTTCATTTTAAATGTCTATTGGGAGGGGAGAGTGCTGCAGTCTGGCATTCCTCGCATGTGTGCGCCCCTGGCTAATATTGTTATTTCGTATTTTGCTTCTTTGCGATCGCACGTGAAAGATTTCTTCTTAAACAAACGTCGATATTCGTGAAGCGGACTTGTTAATGTCGTTGGAACGAAGCGTAGTGGCGTTAGTAAGATTGGGGGGGGGGGCAATAGTTGCAAGGAATTGTCGTTGTCGTCAGTCCAGACAGGAGTGAAAATGCGGAAGCCAGATGTTATGGAGTGGGAAAGAGAAAACTAATTCTCATTATGAATAGCACCGTTTGTAAACTTGAAAACAAAAACATGAGCTGATCTGCCCCTAAAACGGTTTAATGACATGAACTGCTTAATGGACTTGATTCAGACTTTCTTCAAATATTACAGTTAACAACTCTGAATGTGAGCAGCTGAACAGGTGTTCAGTCATACGTAATGTGTAAATTTATGCATGTTGCTAATTACAGGTCTGAATGTACAGCCATAAATTATTGCTGTGCCTAGTTGTCCTTTGACAACCACATGTTTTTTTTATAAATTTCGGTTCGTTGTCTTGTCCTGTATATGGTCAGGAACTTATGATATTCTCTTTACTTCTGACTGGTATGGTCTGTTGTATACCACCCACATGTAACTGTAAAAGGTGACTGGATTGGGATTCTGAACTATTCCTTATGTTGTCGCAATTCGTTTTCCAGATTGCGGCGGTAATTTTTTTTGAGGATATTTCAAGTAATAGCTCCATAAAGGACCGTAACGGGACTTGTGGCAGGCCTGTTCATCCGTGACGTGTTTCATAGCATCGTGTTTGCGTGGACGGAAAGTTACGGGCTCTGTATTAAGAATTTACTCTCTGTACTTATCGTCAAGTACACTTGCAAATAAAATTGAAATTTTCTCTTTTTTTGGAATGTTACGCAGTGTAGAGTTACCGAAGTTTCGGGACGTCCTATCGGTCCTGTTTTCAAGGGCCAGGATTGCTTGACCGTTGCAAATAGGACCGAGAGTTTGTGTCGAAACTACGTTGTCTACCCATCTACACTGTGTAACATCCCAGAAGAATGAAGGTCTCATATACACAGCGGCGGAAGCTTGAAGTGAAGCAAATAAATTTTACCTTATTCATAATAAAATTATCATTATTTTCTGTTTCTTACCTGGACCTTCTCCGTCGTATGTAAAATCTCTTATATGCAGTGTGCGAGCATCAACGGCGAATATTTCGCCGGACACACTGTGGTGAAGGGTTTTGAGCCTGCCTATGTATTTACCGTAGTACCCAGGGTACTGGGCCGTCGAGAACTCTGGAACAGAAGACAGGACGTCATGTACTGTAAAATCAATAGGATACTATTTTAAATTTGTGTGTTGAAAGCGGACAAACCAGAATTTTACTCGATGTTGTGTTACGTAGAGATTTGTTAAAAATAGCGGAATTTTGCTATTCGAAACCAAGTTTAGTGCTATAAAAGTGTTACGAAATTGAGGCTGCAACTTTTAGACGCGTTCGGAAAACTGCGAAAACGACTGTTGTCTTCGTCATGTCTGTTCATCTGTCCGTCCGTCTGTTCCTCTGTCCATTCGCATGGAACATCTCGGCTCCCTCTGGACGAGTTTTTATGAAATTTGATATTTCAGGATTTTTCGAAAATCTATCGAAACAATTCAAGTTTCATTAAGATCCGATAAGAATAACAGGTACATTACATAAATATGTTTGTACATTCACGGTAATATCTTGCTGAATTCTTATTCGAATGAGAAACGTTTCAGACAGAAGTTGCAGACAAAATCAAAATACAAATTCTTTGTCCAATAAAATTTTTTCCGAAAATCCTGTATTTTATGAGATTACGTGGAAAAATGTGGTACAGCCAGACAGGTCACAAGTGACAATGTGGCGCATGCGCTTTACATGCTACATGAATAAGGCTACAGACATACACTTAGAATATGTAATACTTATTGCTTTGCCACGACAAAAATGGTTACACGAATACTCCTCAATGTTATGTTATACGTACATTGCCTGTCTTGTTTAATTCTGTAAGCATTTTGTAGAACCAGTGGCATTCTGAGAAAAGTATAATCACATGTCTTTGAAACTGTAATGTGAGACAGTTTTTCGGCGCAGCAAAAGTGACATAATATAAATCTTATGTCCTGTCCTTAGATGTTCAGAGTAACACAGTAGGTTGGATTTTAATCCAGTGTATTAGATTCTTCACAGTCCTTTGAAGTGTTAAGTTTAAATTTGCCGGGATATCATTCACACATAGAGATTAAGATAAATGTCTGTTGGCACATAACGGAGAATGCAGAGCGGATAACTTTATTAAACAGAAATAATACGCTTTATTTTAATAAGAGCATAGCTCCGTTGTAGATCAAAATATTTATAATTATGAATGAAAGTTTGTCTCTGTGCACGTTATGAGGGCACAGGAGAACTGGAGGCACTGATCCATTCATTCATTTTCTTCACACTGGATGGAGGTAATGGATTAGCATCATGCGTCGACCACTGTTCTTGAGTGAAAAGGACTAATGTAAAAATTGAACAAAATAGTGGGCCCCAGAACGCCTCTGGAAATTTTTGAGAAAAACGTTCTCTTAACTTCTGCCTACGATTCGTGTTTTGTTCATTATGTAGCCTAGTCACTATATCGAGTAAGCTATACGGGCTAGAAAGGTATAAGAAAATTCCGTATAATTATCCTCTTCTTGTGAAGTGTTTTATGCAATTAGTGTCCAGTTTACTTGAGCCGCAGACATTTAAAATACACGGAAGTTGAACCCTCTAAAACACTGTGATTACTATTTGTACCACCTGCAGTAATAGTCCTAAGATCAGCCATTACCAAGAGTTTGTTCATGGTTTCCTTGTGACGGTGAAAAAAAAAGTATGTTTCCTTATGCAACACTTAACAGGTTTGTCTTACTGATGGAAACTACGAGTGTTTATTGTGAGGTAGGAACTGAATATATATTTGCTTATTACATGAAATCTATAACTCAAAGAACAAACTTTTAGCATGCCTCGTTAAATGCCGTCATTTTGATTCTGTTTTGAATTGCATTAACTTTACTGAATAATCGTATGAACTTGTGTCACGTCATGAACAGTTGTTCGGAAACTTTATTATTATTCTAGAAAGGAATGGTGGGGGGCCCTATGCTAAGAAGCGGTACTTGTTGCACTCGTGTATCATTTGAGACAGCGGTCTTTCTAGTCGGTGACCATAAAACAGTTTAAAATATGCTACCAGAGCGCACTGCAACAGTTCGTTGTAAATAGGTTCCACAACAAAAGACTATTGCCCCTATTATTGCTGCGAAATGAGAGCAAACGCGATGTTTTACGAATCTGTGAAGAATGCATATTACTAATTTGATTGCTAGACGGATTTTGTGACTTTGTTGTGGAAAAAAATCGCAGGAACATAGCAGTGATACATATTCCTGACGAAGTGTCAGTATATTTAGGAAAAGGGAATTTGTATCTTTGTAACGTATCCTTGTATTTGGCACTCTTTGATAATGCTACGTGAAGGGCCGAAACACGTAGGAATATTACAGATAACTGAAGACTAAAAACCAACTAGATGCCACGTATTATTTTATTGTACTTCTTAGAGTCTCAACATGTTTCGGGCACTTCTATGCCCATCATCAGGAGCTCGCGACTATAATGTTGATTACCACATTACGACCAATGTGGTAATCAACATTGTAGTCGCGAGCTCCTGATGATGGGCATAGTAGTGCCCGAAACATGTTGAGCCTATAAGAAGTACAATAAAAAATAATACATGTCATCTAGTTGCTTTTTATTCTTCAGTTATCACAATGATTCACGGTCCAACAAACAACAAACGTTGAATGTTACAGAGTTTGTGGTTTTTCCTCAATATGGTGTAGTTGGTTTAATTAATGAGATTGTACAGTAAGGTAAACAGTGATTTGGAGAACATTAAATAGCTTTGTTTGCATTTGAGGTGAAAATATAACAGTTTACAGTTTACAAAGTTATTGTTTTTTTACTTTTTTGTGAGAAAACCACAGCAACCACGTAACTTTGAGCTTCGAATTTAGTCATGATGGAACATGACATATAACTGGCGCAACGCTGTATGATTGACATCGCACGCATGTGTGGCAAACACGTGGCAGTGGCGTGGTATATATATATATATATATATATATATATATATGCTCTGAAAGAAATGCCCAATATTTTACTCTTGTCATGCCACACAAGTCGTATGGTTCTGTAACGAACCTTATATCTGAAATGCGAAATGGGTAAAATGTAATGGATACAAAAAAAATTGAAATATGTCGGAAATCAAATGTCTCTAAGTATCTGAATGCAATGAAAGATTTTGTGTTTTTGTGACAAAATAGACTTGCAGTATTACCCACAGAAATCTGTCAGTTGTGTGTCCTTGAACAACGTGAATTTGAAAAAATTGGAAATTAGGAAAGTTTTTGAAGTACTTTAGAAAAGGAGGAAACCCGTAGTGATGTTCGTTCGGTTTCTTGCATATCTATAATGTATAAAAATGTTAAGAAATTTACATTACTTTAGAAGGTTTTGCAAAAAACCGAAAATTCGTATGCTGTTCATATTCCACCTTTAAATAACCTTTATTTCGGAAGCTCCCCCCGTCTGGGTGCACTTGTGGTATACGTGTAACAAGTGTCCAGTGGTTTGGAA
>Ga0136643_10003516_pt1 | contig 21142 bp, 23 predicted proteins | sample TergutLab28metaG_FD_96883 | JGI IMG/M metagenome (GOLD analysis project Ga0136643, IMG submission 96883) | Labiotermes labralis P1 segment gut microbial communities from Petit-Saut dam, French Guiana - Lab288 P1 (version 3) (version 3) | ecosystem: Host-associated > Arthropoda: Insects >...
AGAGGGTTTCGCCCTATTGCTTGATAACCACGGTATGACACAAGAGGATTTGGCAAACAGACTGGGCAAAAACCAAAGTGCCATAGCCAATAAATTACGTTTGTTAAAACTCCCTAGAAGCGTTAAACGTGCCTTGGTTTATAAAAATTTATCCGAACGTCACGCACGTGCTTTGTTAAAAATCCAAAAGGATGTGACGGAGGATAAAGCTGAGGAAGTTATGTTGTCCGTTGTCGAAAAAGTGGTGGCAGAGGAATTGACCGTACAAAAAACCGAAGAACTTATCAAACAAATTTTGTCTGGTAAAGAAAGTAAGTCGAAGTCTAAAACAGCACCAAAAATGAAGCTACATATAAAAGATTTGCGTATTTTTACCAATACTGTCAAACACGCAATTGGCATCATGCAAGACAGTGGACTAAACACTGATTATCAAGTGGAAGAACACGAGGATGGCTGTACGATTACCGTAAAAGTTACATACTAAGTGTAATTATATGCAAAAGTGGTATGTATGGGTGGTTATTGCCCACCCATACAAGATGCGGTGCATTTGTGTAAAATAATATGTAATTCCCTAAAAAAATAAACCCATTCAACAAATCTAATGGGTTTATTTTTTAGAAGCCGTAATAACACGGTCATGTCCTGACAAGTCTTTTGTTATTTTGATATTTGAGAAGTTGCCTTCTTGTAGTATGCTTTTAACAGCAGTACCTTGGTTGTATCCTATTTCAAAATAAATCCTGCCGTTTTCTACAAGCCAGTCTTTGGCTTGGTCGACAATATTTCGGTAAAAATCTAGACCGTCTGCACCACCATCAAGGGCTTTTTTGGGTTCGAAATCCTTGACGCTGGCATCCAGACCTTCAATGTCGAATGCTGGGATATATGGCGGGTTGGATACGATAAAGTCGAATTTTTCACCCTTTGTAAGGTTCTCAAAAAGGTTGCTTTGCAAAAAGTTATCAGGCACACCGACAATGCGTCTAAAGTTGGATTTTGCCACGGCTAAGGCTTTCGGGCAAATATCCACCCCTGTCATTTTAATGTTGTGGGACATGGTTAGGGCGATACTTATACAACCGCTGCCTAGCCCTATTTCAAGCCCTTTTGACCCCTTTTCTTCTGCTTCAAAAACTTGATGAACCAGAAATTCCGTGTCATCACGGGGGATTAGCACATCTGGGCTAATCTCTAGCCTAAAGCCCATAAAATCCCAATGACCGAGAATGTATTGAATGGGCTTGCCTGTCTGTCGTTCTGTTATCATATTACTGAACCGCTCGAATTCAGCGTTTGTCAAGGTTTTATCCCATGTAAACAGTTGGCTTGGTTTGTCAATGCCCAGTAAGCCCAGTAGTAACTGGTCGGCTTCTTGTCCATCAATTTGTTTCTTGCCCCATGCCCTCAACTCCACTATTTTCAACACTCTTGCCCCTTTCCGCTTCAAAAACCCCTTCAAGGGCGGCGATTGCCACTTCTAGCTGTTTTTCGTCAGGCACTGCGGTGGTTATCCTTTGCAACATAAATCCAGGCCAGCTAAGTATACGTACAATGATAGAATTGCTGATACCCGCCCAGCGGATAACTTCAAAGCTGATACCTGCAATAAAAGGCACAAACAGCACACGGGAAACCAAACGAAGCCACATTTCATCCGTGCGTACAAATAAGAAAAATATCATAGATATAAGCATTACGAATAACAAAAAGCTTGTGCCACAGCGTTTGTGCAGGCGACTGTGTTTGGCGGCATTTTCTGGGGTTAATTCTTCCCCTGCTTCGTAACAATTTATCACCATATGCTCTGCCCCATGATATTGAAATACTCGCTGAATATCTTTCAATCGTGAAATTAGCCCAAGATAGATAAGGAAAATCGCTAGTCGTACCAAGCCTTCTACAATACCCAAAGCCCAAAGGTTATCCCCCAAAACAGGGGCAAGAAAACCCGACAGCCAAGTGGGTAAAATCATAAACATAGCAACAGAAAAGCCCAGTGACAAAATTACCGCAACAATTATTAGTACATTTGTTAATTTGTCACCAAACTTACGTTCCAGCCAGCGGTCGAATTTACTTGGGGCTTCCTCACCATCGTCAAGCCCTGACATTTCAGCAGAAGCAGTCATAACCTTCATGCCAACCACCATAGACGAACCAAGGCGAACAATGCCCCTCAAAATCGGCACTTTACCCAAAACTTCCACGGGACGACTTGTAACAATTTTCTCACTTTTATGCTCAATTTCTCCTTTTGGGTTGCGTACAGCCACACAAAAGTCTTTAGGTCCACGCATCATAACCCCTTCCATGACGGCTTGACCGCCATAAAAGGTTTTTTGTTCTTTAGCCATAAAACACCCCTCAACAACATACACGAACAGGGCAGAGGACATCGCCCCCGCCCTTAATTTACATTCCTAAACTTAGATTAGTTTGTGGTTTCTTGGATACCAAAACGCTTCTTAAACTTATCAACTTGTCCACCAGCACTGGTTACAAGTCTTTGGCTACCAGTATAAAAAGGGTGGCATTTGGAGCAAAGCTCCACTTTAATAGCATCCATGGTAGAACCCACCACAAACTCATTACCGCAAGCGCAATTCACTTTAGCTTCATGGTATTTTGGTTGTATATCTCTGTTCATTTTTTCACCTCGCAACTTAACTTTTCTGAATTTTTATCACTAGCAAAACATTCTACCACAATTAAAAAAGTTTGTCAACCGCTTATTGATTTTTTTCTTGAAATATGTTAAGCCTAAAGATTAAGCACCAAAAATCCAGAAATGTACGATGGCGGCTATTTCTCTTAAATAGTTTACGCCCAAAGTTAGGGGCGGGGTTGATGCACCTAAAGGTGTCACATCCAGTCCAATTTGGCGAGCCATAGTAATAGACCTAAACATATGAAAGTCGTTGCTGACAAGCACCACACGGAAGTCGACGTCGAAATGGTCGGTTAGGATTTGTTTGGCAAAAACCAAGTTTTCGTAAGTTGTGGTAGATTGGTCTTCTTGGATAATACGGTCGGGGTGTATGCCACGTGCGATTAGGTAGCGTTCCATGGCAAGGGCTTCGGTGATGGTTTGTGTAGCTCCTAGACCACCAGTCACAACCACAATTGCACCCTGATTTTGGTTAAGATAGTCAATTGCCGTGTCCAAGCGGCGTGCCAAATGCGTGCCAACTTGTTCACCGTTAAGACCTGCACCCAGTACAATTACCACATCTTCATCGAAACTCACCCGCCCTGAATTTCCGTAAATCGCCAAAAAGGCTACGAAAGCAATTGGGACAAGTGCCAATCCACCCACCATAAAATGGACTTTTCGTGGTATCCGTAGGAAAAAAATGCCGTACACAATTAGACCAACAGCGACAATCCCTTGAAAGATATGCCCGTGGTGCATATTGGTTGTAACCGCCAAAAACACGGCGTTTATTAACAACAACCCACCCATAACAAACAAAATCTTGGCAATTAAGGTTTCCGCGGCTTCTACTGCACTTTTTTCGGGCATAAGCAAATCACCTCAAATCATTTCGGTTATTTTACCATTAGCAAACTCATATGTCAAGTCAGCAACATTTTCTACTAGCCGTTTATCGTGGGTTACGAAAATTATTGTACCAGCATAAGCTTTCATCATGCCCCCTAGAGCTTCTAGGCTACCAATGTCAAGATAATTGCTAGGTTCGTCCAAAAGCAAGATGTTGTATCTACCCAACAACATTTTGGACATCAGCAATTTGATGATTTCTCCGCCAGACAAAACTCGCAAACTCTTTTTGATGTCTTGTGACGTAAAACCCACTGAAGCCAGCACCGCACGGATTTCTGACTGGTTGTAATCACTGTTTTCTTCCATGAACGCTATTACTGACTGATTTGTGGTGAATTTGTAACCTGTTTGCTCAAAATACCCAAACTCCGCTTTAGGGGAGATTGTAAGGTTGTCGTGGCGGTTTGCTATCATTTTTAACATAGTGGTTTTGCCTGTGCCATTATCTCCGATAAAGGCGACCTTTGCACCTAGTGGAATAGTGAAGTTGGCATGGTCAAAAATTACTCGCTCGCCAAAGGACAGGCTTATACCCTCGCCCGTAACGGGGAATTTGTTGTGCAACATAAGTGTGCTGCTTTGGCGGAAATTGATGGTTCGCAAACGCTCTGGCGGGGCGATTTCTGACAAAGCTTCTGCTCGCCGTTCCAAATTTTGGCTGGCAACAGATGCCCTTTTCTGTTTGGTGCCTGGGCTTTTGGCGTGCCCCTTTCCCCCTTCATTGGGTGTAAACGCCTTCACGCCCTTTTGTTTTTTCTTACTGTCCGATTGTTTGCGAATTTCCTCGGCAGACCGTTGCAACCGCCCCCGCTCTAATTGAGCTTGGTCGTACAAATCCTGCTGACGCTGTGCTTCCTCGTCCTTTTGCTGGCGGTATTGGGAATAATTGCCCCAATATTCGGTTATCCGCCCATCTTTTAGCTCCCAAATTTTGTTTACCACTTGGTCAAGGAAATAGCGGTCATGGCTGACAGTCATAATTGCACCATCAAAGGCTTTTATCTGACCAACCAGCAGGTCGATACCTCCACGGTCAAGGTGACTTGTGGGTTCGTCAGCAAAAATGGCATGGACACCGTCGGAAAAAGCTTGGGCGATTTTAGCACGGGTTTCCTCGCCACCGCTCATGTTGTCGGTGTTAATACCAGACAAACCCATGCGTGATAACACGCCTAAATCACCTACGGCATTAACGTCAATGTCATCAATTTGCTTAATGTAGGCAATTTCGCCCAACCTCTGGATTTTGCACCCTGCTGGCTGGGTTTCCCCTAACAATACTTGCAACAATGTGCTTTTACCCGCACCGTTTGCCCCTACAAGACCAATGCGGTCATGGGCATATAATTCTAAGTTGCTAATATGCAGAATGTCCCGACCAGCATGTTCGACATGAATATCGGTTGCTTTTATCAGTAAATCCATTTGTATCACTCTTTTCTGTTTCTATACAACATCTGTCTTTCGGTAAACTCCACCATCCTTTTCCCGCTCCAAAAGTCCAAGCTCTACCAAACCACGCCTTATTGTACAAAAGTCGTCGTGGAAATCGGCGATTATGATGTTTACCTCACGCTCGCTGTAATTTTGGTTGGTGCGGAACGATTTGGCAATTTCTTTGTAAATAATGTCACGTTTTTTGCGTTGGGCGGGTATGGTCTTTAGTTTTCCGTACTCCATGAAGTTTTTTAGGACAGTTTGTCTGTAGGCTTCGTCACGTTGGTCGTCTTCGTCATTACCAGCAAGGGCAACAATTGCGTCCAGAATGTTAAATGACAGTGCATCCCGTTGAAGGGCATACATTGTATAATACTGTTCTTTACGAGCTGTCACAATTCCTGCTGCTTCTAGCTTTTTTAAGTGAAAAGACACAGTGGGCGGGGAAAGATTTGACCTTTCCGACAAACGCTCTACATACATTTCTTCCAATGCCAGCGATTTGATAATCTGCAATCGAGATTTGTCTGACAAGCACTTAAAAAGTGTGATAATATCTGTGTTCATCAGAAATTCTCCTTCCAGTAATTTTTTATCTCATCCATGGCTGTTATCTTTACCCGCTCCAGTGTTTCTTTTTCAAAATCGCCATGCCTGATGGCGGTTTCAAGGGAATGATACCACTGAGCGGGTATTTTATCCATTAATCGCACTACGGTTTCTGGGGTTTGGTCTGGTACTTTTGTTACAGTTTCAAAAATACCAAATATGTTTGCACGCACCTTCTGCAAAACTGCCTCGTCTACCCGCCCATCCGCTGTCAACTTTTCCGCTTTTGCAAGACAGTTGTCTTGCTCGTTTCTTAAAAACTCTAGAAAATTGCTTTTTTGTTTTTCTTTCATACAATTAAACACTCCTATAATCAAATTTTATAAATTGATTATATAACAGTCTAATTAAATTGTCAAGAAGTATTTTTGCTTATTTACAGAACTACACCTCCGTCGCCTGATATTGGGATAAACGGTTTTTGCTTTCTTCATCCACAATTAACTGGTAGAAGTTGCCCGTGTCCTCGTGACTGTGAGTGATTATTTCACAGTTTTCATGGATATAGGACACCAGCTTACTTTCGCTGTAGGGAATGATAACCGTCATTCGGATTTTGTTGCCATTGTAGGCTTCTTCAAGGGCGTGGAGAAGCTCGCCCTTGCCATCGGTGGTTACGGCGGACATTTCCACGATGGTATCCAGCCTGTTGTCACGGGGCAGCGGCAGTGGTGGGTTCTTATCCATTTTGTTGTAAACTGTGATTATTTTTTTGTCAGTGACACCCAAATCTTCTAGGGTTTTCAGCACCACGTTACGGTGAGTGTCCCGCTGTGGATGGGATGCGTCCATGACGAAAATAAGTACATCAGCGTGCTGCAATTCTTCCAATGTAGACTTAAATGCTTGGATAAGGTGGTGGGGGAGGCGTTCGATAAAACCAACCGTGTCAGAGAGCAGAATTTCCACACCCCCAGGCAGGTTGATGCGACGCATGGTCGTGTCAAGGGTGGCAAAAAGTTTGTCGGCAACCTCCACGTGGTTATCTCCGCCTAAAAGGTTCATAATGCTGGATTTGCCAGCGTTTGTATAACCTACCAAAGCCGCAACGTATGTTCCCTGTCGTTGCCTTTTCTTACGCATATTATCACGGTTTTTGCGAATTTCCTTCAAATTGGCTTCTAAATATTGAAAGCGATTGCGGATGTGACGTCTGTCAGTTTCCAATTTTGTTTCACCAGGACCACGTGTACCAATACCGCCACCTAAACGGCTAAGCATTTTACCCATGCCCGAAAGGCGGGAAAAGCGGTATTTAAGTTGGGCAAGTTCCACCTGTAGCTTACCTTCGGCGGTTTTTGCGCCTGTAGCAAAAATGTCCAAAATTAAAATACTTCGGTCAACGATATTACAATCAAAACGGTTAGTTAGATTGCGGAATTGTGCGGGAGATAGTTCGTCATTAAAAATTAAAATATTTGGCTTTGGGTCGCACCATTCAATCATTTCTTCTAATTCGTCAAGCTTACCTTTGCCCAAATGGGTGGCGGGGTGGGGACGCTCACGCTTTTGTGTTAGTGTCCCTGCAATCTTGATGCCCGCTGTTTTAGCAAGCTCTGCCAGCTCCTCCAGCGACCATTCAATATCACCACTGTCGTTGTCTATTGCTACCAAAATTGCTAAATCTTCTTCTCTTTTCAAATCGTGCATAAAATCAACTCCTTAAAATCAAAAAATCCTTCTCCACGTGTGGAAAAGGATTGTAAGCAAACAAACAAAAAAGTGCCTTATGCCTACTAACCCAATCTCCACACCAACAACAAAAAAACTTGCCATTTGTATAGTGTCTCCAAATTGGATTAGTTGTTGTACATCACCGCACCCCTCTCAAAATATTACAGACACATCATAGCACAGTGGGCGGTTAAAGTCAAGAAAAATTTTGTGTAATGACTTGACAAATCCCGCTGACAAGGTTATAATGTACACAATCCCGCAGAATATGCGGGTTGGCAAAAAGATACACGCTGGGTGGCAATTGACCGCAAATCTACCCCACCCAGCGTGTCATCAAAGCCAAAAGGCTCAGTGACAATTTTACCTCACTGAAGCCTCTTTTGTCAAGCCCATAAAAGGGCAGAAGGAGGATTTTTTATGTCAAATTTTCAAACTGAAGCAAATGGGCGAGTTTGCACCTATTGTGAAAAGGTGACGGAGGACATCACTTTGACCCACTGCCCTTCGTGCAATCGCAATCTCGGAAATGGTCAAGTCGTGGAAGGCGTGCTGGCTTCGGGAAGCGGAAATGGCAACGATGCAGTTGTTGGTTGGTTTATTTTTTACTTAGGAATGGCTGCTTTGTCCTTCATCTTGGCATTTACGCTAGGACAGACGACTGTTCAAACTTGGAGTTGGCAGGGAGTTGCAACAGAAACTGTTAGAAATGAGTACTTTGCAATCTTTCTTGTCATAGGTGTTATAGATGTGATTTTTGTTCCATTAATTAATTCCGCAATCTCTAGCACCTGTATCACTGTCAAAGAGGATGGCATATCGGGACGTGGCATTTCAAGGTGGTTCTATCTTGGTGATGTTCGGCGTTTTGATTTTATGTTGACTTTCGACCAAGTGATGGTTTCCGCCAAGAAGAACCATCTGGTTGTTCATGGTGCGGGAACACATTATTATGTATATTGCGAAAACCCAGCAGCTATACAAAGGGCTATACATGAACAGAAAACCAAACCAAAGACTTTAGCCCCTTTGTCTAGTGAGTAATTTCGATAGTGCCTACATACATAATCAGCACATAGGATGACCCCCGTCATTGCGAGCCAAAGGCGAAGCAATCTCACGCATAAGAGATTGCTTCGCCTTTGGCTCGCAATGACGGGGGTTTCGTTTATTCGTCTGACTTTACGAAAAATCCTAGCAGGTGCTTGCATATTTCCTCGTGGTCGCCGTTTTCTAACAGTTGGAAGTAGATGCTTCTCAAAAGGTTTCTGCGGTTGGTGTGGAAGCGGTTGCCTGCGGGTTTTTCTGGTGGTTCGGCATTATTTACACTGTCAAGCCAACCAGTTAGCTCTACTTGGGTTAGGACTTCACTGTCGCAAGCGTCCACAAAAACCACTGCCAACCGTTCGTCCTCGCCACTGTCGTATGCGACCGTAGCGTTGCACGCCATTAATTTAACTGCATCCAAAATCGCAAGCATAGCATCTCGCCCGACGGTTTCGTTGTCGTCGATGTTGTCAAAACAGACCATATGTGCCAAAACGTCCGCAATGTGGGCTATGGAATGTGCCCAACCCTTACCTTCTACATAACCCCGAAAATCCTTTTCAAGGGTTATGTAATTCAAGACACAGTCTTTAATATCCGACAGTTCCTTTGCTGACAAAAATGGTCTTTCATATTGTGTATAAAGTGCCACGGATATCCCCAAAGCGGAAAACGAGCGGGTGAACACCGTGTCTGTGTCGCCTTCACCAATTCCGTGAAACAAGTGGTTATCATCAAGGCATGTGAACAAAATATGCCTAATTTGGGTTTCGGTAAGGGTGTCACCTTCGGTAAACTCACAAAATGCCAAATATATAAGCCCATCTCGCAACTCTCCGTCAGTATGACCGATAAATCGCAACATATCGGTGATTAATGCGTCCAAATCCACATCTTCTGGTACTTTCCAATTGTTTTCTTTTATTTGAACAAGCTGTTGTCTTAGTTCTTCACAAGTCCTCATAATAGTTTCCTCCTAAAATTTTCAAATCAAAAAATCCTTCTCCATGTGCGGAAAAGGATTACAAAGCAAATAAACACACAAAAGATGCGTCAAGTATGCCTACCAATCCAATTCCAACACAAACAAAGCCTATCGGCTTGTTATTCTGCGTTAAATCAGATTAGTAAATCATCATCGCACCCCTCTCAAATTCTTACAGCTGTATTATACTGCAATTGATTTGCAAAGTCAAGAAAATTTTTGGCTATGTGTTTATGATAACGGGCAGCAATGTGCCTATGGTTAATAGTGCAAGTCCTATGATGCTTTGTTTGGTAAACCTCTCGCCCAAGAAAAGTCTTGCAAAACCCATTGTGAACACAATGCTCAACTTGTCTATAGGGACAACGTGTATGGCGTTACCGATTTTAAGTGCATGGTAGAAAAACAACCAGCTTGCACCTGTGGCAACACCTGATAATATTAAAAACAGCCAACTTTTAGGGGTGACGGTTTTTATGGTTTTTTGACTGCGGGTAATAAGCACCATTATCCAGCTTAGCGGCACAACCACCACTGTTCGTATAGCAGTCCAAAGGGTTGCATCCATTTCTGCTACGCCAATTCTACCAAAAATAGCTACAAGACTGGCAAAAACCGCTGCAAGCAATGCAAAAAATATCCAACCCCTTTGTGAATTCGGCTTTTTATCAATATCCTTATTTTTCTTAATCTCCAACATCAGCCATGTGCCAACGCCGATTAGAACCATACCCATTATTGTGGTTATTCCCATGGGTTCGCTTAGTATTATAAACGCCAAAAGCATCGTTAATATTGTGCTACTTTTATCTATGGGTACGACCTTGTTTACATTGCCCAGTTGCAAGGCACGAAAAAAACATAGCCACGAGCCACCCGTAGCAAGCCCAGAGAGAACAAGAAACACCCATGTTCTGCCTTGTATGTACCAGATGTCGTATTGTGAACCAACTATAAAAACCATCAGCCATGCAAAAGCGAGAACGACCATAGTGCGTATGGCTGTAGCTAGATGAGAGTCCACGTTTTTGATACCGATTTTTGCCAAGATGGTTGTCAGTGCGGCAAATACTGCCGCCCCTAAGGCGTATAAAATCCATAGTTCCATAAAATTTAATCCTCGTATGGAAAATTGGGGCGTGTTCCTGTCAAGTCTATCAACTGCCACCCCTACTATAATTAAAATTCTGTTTTTACAGAAAGGATATTGAAGTATTTACGTATATATTCCACATCTTTTTGAGGTTGCCATATAATACTCGTCTATAAACTTATCAATGGCACGGTTTCTTGCCAAGCAAAATCTTCACAACATTCTATGTGGGCTATCTTCGGCTACGTATATTACTGATAGGGGCTGTTTTTTCACCTAAATATTCAATGAATTTGCCCGTTCCGAGGGCGACACAACTTCCAGCATCTTCTGCCACCATAGCTTCTATGCTCATTGTATATTTTATGAGTTTGTCCAATCCAAAAAGGAGAGAACTTCCGCCCGTCATCACGATGCCACGCTCTATTATGTCACTGGCAAGCTCTGGAGGGGTACGCTCGAAAACAGAGCGTATAGTGTCAATTATGGAAGCAACTGGTTCTTTCAAGGCTTCTCGCATTTCTTCGGAGCTTATTATTATACTGTTGGGAAGTCCAGTTACGGAATTTCTTCCCTTAATCTCCATGTCAATATCCATGGAGCGGGGGAATGCCGTTCCGATATTTACTTTTAAGGCTTCTGCGGTGGCTTCTCCAATGTATAAGTTGTGGTTTTTGCGAACAAAGCGTATAATAGCTTCATCAAAAGCATCACCGCCTATTTTAATGGAAGCCGAAACCACTGATGCGCCCAAAGATATTACTGCAACATCCGTTGTGCCACCACCAATGTCCACAATCATAGAGCCACGGGGCTTTGTAATGTCGAGACCTGCTCCCATGGCAGCTGCTAGGGTTTCTTCCAGCACAAAAACCTCTCTTGCACCCACAGAGCGGGCGGCATCTTCCACTGCACGCCTTTCTACGTCGGTTACAGAGGCTGGCACACACACGGCTACACGGGGTTTTCGCATTGTTCCAAACTTTTTGCTTGCCTTTTTGATAAAGTATTTCAAGATTTGTTTGGTAATTTCGTAATCAGAAATAACGCCGTGGCGTAGGGGTCGTATAGCTACAATGTTTTCAGGGGTTCGCCCTAACATTCGCCTTGCTTCCGCTCCCACCGCCAAAATTTCTTTGGTTTTTTTGTCAATTGCAACCATGGAGGGTTCTCGCAAAACGATACCTCGTCCTTTTATAAAAACCAACACATTTGCTGTACCCAAATCTATTCCGATATCCATAATATGTCACTCCTACTCAACTTTCGACAGATTTATTATACAGCAAAACCGCAAATAAAAAAAGTCTTTTTTTACAGTTCGGCTAAAGTTTTGTAAAAGTCAGGGAAGGATATGTCTGCACAATTGGCATTTTGGATTATAGAAGGACTTTGGGCGTTTGTCGCTGCGATGGCGAGAGACATGGCAATTCGGTGGTCGCCGTGGCTGTCTAAGGTTGCTCCACTTATGGGATGTCCACCTTCGATTACCATACCTTGGTTGTCTGCAGTGATTTTTGCCCCAATCTTTACCAGCTCTGTTGTTATGGTTTGCAGGCGATTGGTTTCTTTTACAGTCAGTTCTTCTGCATCACTTATGATGGTTGTGCCGTCTGCAAATAAGGCTGCGATGGTAAAAATAGGTATCTCGTCAATCATTAGGGGGATTTGGTTGCCTGATAGGGCGATGGGGTACAATTTGGATTTTTTTACAAAGATGTTGCCGACAATCTCACCACCTTCTGTTTTGGTGATGTTGGTCTTGATGTAGCCACCCATGCGTTTCAAAGCGGTCAAAAGCCCTGTACGTGTGGGATTAAGTCCCACATTTTGTATTGTTAAACCAGCATCTGCCAGCAACAGTCCGAGAACCACAAAAAATGCCGCCGAAGAAAAGTCGCCACAAATATGGATTTTACCATTAAGCCGCTGCCAGTTGGCAAGCATTAATTCGGTGTGGTTGCGGGTAAGCCCTTGTTTCAACTCTGTTACTTTGGTTTTATTCTTTGTATACAACCCAGCTAATAATATTGCAGACTTTATCTGGGCGCTATGAATAGTCATTTGGTAGTCAATGCCAACTAGAGGGCGACCGCTGATTTTTAGGGGTGCATTACCCCCTGTGGTGGCAATTTCTGCCCCCATTAACCGCAAGGGTGTTGCGACCCGCTCCATTGGGCGTTTACGCAGGGATGGGTCGCCATCAAGCACACTGTCAAAATTCTGCCCTGCCAGCAGACCGCACAAAAGACGCATTGTTGTTCCAGAATTTCCGCAGAACAAAACATCTTTTGGTGGTTTAAGTCCACGCAAACCCACGCCCTGTACCCGCAAAATGTTGTTATCAACATCTTCTTCAAAGTCAACGCCTAGCTGTCGCAAGCATGATATTGTTGCCAAATTATCTTCACCACGCAAAAAACCGTGAATTTGGGTAATGCCTTCAGAAATTGACCCCAAAATCACGGCACGATGAGATATGGATTTGTCCCCAGGGACAGTGATGACACCGCCAACAGCGGTTTTCGGCTTGATTGTTGTTGTCATAATTTGTTAATTAAAATTCAAAATAAATCCGTAATCGGTTTGATTGAAGCCTATGTCCGTGGTCATTAGCATTTGCCAGCCATCATCCCTGCCAGTGTCTACAATCAATATGGCATGGGCATTTGGTATACTTTCTACTAATGTTAGACCCGCTTCTACCCCCATCGTGTATACAATAGTGGTAAGTCCTTCAGACAAGATGCCTGATTCGGCAATTACAAAAACACTCATCTTATTGGTATCAACTGGCATACCTGTGTCAACGTCCAAAATGTGATGATAAAGCACCCCATCAAGCTCGAAAGAGCGCTGGTCTATACCACTGCCTGCCATTGATGCGTTTTCTACCAAAGCAACACCTATATGACCATCAACCATGCCGATTGTACCTGGTGCTGGTATTCCCATACCAAAAGGCATCCCGTCGGGTCTGCCACCAATGGCTACATTGTCGCCGCCAAGGTTTACAATGGCGTGTTCTACACCAGCGTCACGCAAAAATTCCGCAACCCTGTCAGCAATAAAGCCTTTGGCGATTCCGCCGAGGTCAAGCTGGGTATCGGGATGTCCGAGACGTACACGGTTGCCCTCGATTATAATATCGGCACCAACGCTAGGCAATGCAATAGCAAGCTCCTCCTCGGTTGGCACACGCACATCAATGCCCAGCTCTGGATTTGCTTCAAAAATCCACAAATCACTTACAGCACCGATGGTAACATCCATGCGTCCTCCTGTTAGCTCACGGAAGTATAAGGAATAGTGCAAAACATCTACCAAATAGGGACTAACCTCAACAAATTCCCCCCCAGCGTGATTAAGTCGCCAAACGTCTGTACCTTCCACAAAACGACTAAAAACACCTTCCAAGTATCGAACGTATTCTATAGCCTCTAAAGCAAGCTGGCGGTTGGGGGCTTCGTTTCGGTTTCGGCTGTCATCCATATAGAAAATGCGAATTTCTATTAATGTGTCCATTGCAAAATCCATCTCGACAACTTGTTGTACTTCATCTTCGCCACCGCAAGCGGTCAGAAACAACAAACCTATTAAGGCTGTGGTTGTTAAAATTATCCTTTTCATTTGATAAATCACCTCTTTGCAATTATATCACAAAAAAAAGTGCTGTCAACACTGGAAGAAATTAAAAATTATATTTTAATTTCTTTGTTACAAAATATGTTTATGTAATTTTGTGTCGAAAGGCGGGGGTGTTGTCATGGAAATTTATATAAAACCTAAGAAAAAGGCTCATGTATCACGGGACAAGGCGGTGCTTGTGTCTGATGTTGCGGATGTTTTTGCAGAGGATGGCTTGCAAAAACGTGCAGAGGGGGTTAGACTACTGGCAGACATTGGGGATGAGCCACGTGTGGTATCCGTCCTTGATATGGTCGAGGCAATTGTTTTAACGTTGCCAGGGCATACGGTGGTTAATGTGGGTGAAATTGACACAGTTGTGGTGGCAACCCGCCCGCAGAAAGACTGCAAAGTGTTGGAATGGACGAAGGTTGCCTTGGTGTCTTTGATTTTGTTTGTGGGTTCTATTACCGCCATAATGACCTTCCATACAGATAGCCAGCTTGGTACGGTTTTGCAAAATTATCATAAAATATTTTTTGGTGTGGAAAACCAAAAGCCCTATATTATTAACATACCTTATTCCATCGGGCTTGCGGTAGGCATAATGGTGTTTTTTAACCGTTTTGCTGGCAAAAAAATCACAGCCGAGCCAACCCCCATTGAGGTGGAAATGGAAACCTATGAGCAGGACGTAGAAGATGCCCTAATTGAGCGGATTTCTAGGCAACAAGAAAAAGGTGAGGGCAAATGATGCACGTCTTAGCGGTTTTGGTGGGCTTGGCAACGGGGACAGCGGTAGCAGGGGCTGTATTTGCATTTATTTCCGCCATCGGGATTGTGCAACATATGTCCCGAATGTCAGGCACACGGCATCGTGTAAGGATTTATGAAAATGCTATAATTTGGGGTGGTGTACTTGGGGTTATCGCCACAATAGCTAACCTTCATATTCCTATGCACTATATTGCGGTGGTGGGGTTAAGTCTTGCCGTTGGTGTATTTATTGGGGTTTTGTCCATGTCGCTTGCAGAGGCGTTAAATGTTATACCCGTCCTAACGAGACGGATTAAAATGCGTAAAGGGATATTTTGGCTGATAATTGCCTTGGCACTTGGTAAAATGACAGGGTCAATATTATATTTTGTTGTATCAGGATTTTACACACAAGGAGGATAAAATGAACATTTCAAAAAGGGATTACGAAAAGATGGTGGACAAGGCTTCGCCAAACAGCAGGCTTGGCGTTAATTGTTTAAGGGCATTTTTGGTTGGTGGGCTAATTTGTACCCTTGGACAGTTGCTACACAACACCTTTGTGGGTTTTGGTTCTACCACCGACCAAGCGGGGGCATTTACGGCAATGTCATTGATATTTTTGGCGATACTTCTAACGGGATTTGGCAAATATGATAATTTGGTGTCATTTGCTGGTGCTGGTGCTGGTGTTCCAATTACTGGTTTCGCCAATGCCATGGCAGCCCCTGCCATCGAATTCAAAAAAGAAGGCTATATCTTTGGTGCGGGTGCAAAAATGTTTCTCATTGCTGGGCCTGTAATTGTTTATGGGACGCTGGCTTCTATGGTGGTTGGTGTGTTTTACTTTTTGTTTGGGAGGTAGGGGATGAATAAGCGATTAGGCAAGCAAACAGTGTTGTTTTCCCAGCCTGTGGGTATTTTAGCAGCTTCCAGCGTGGTCGGACCAAAAGAAGGGCAAGGTCCTTTGGGGCAAAAGTTCGATGTGGTGCTGGATGATGAAATGGCAGGGGTAGATAGCTGGGAAAAGGCGGAAAGTGAGCTGGTACGTCAAGCGGTGGAGCTGTGTGCCACAAAATCCAAAATAGAAATGACAAATTTTGATTATCTGATTGCAGGCGACTTGTTAAACCAATCCACAGGAAGTATTTTTGGGGTGCGTGACACAAATCTGCCATATTTAGGGATTTTTGGTGCTTGCTCTGCAATTGGTGAAGGTATGTCAATTGGCGGGATGATTATAGACGGCGGTTTTGCCAGCAATATAATTGTGTCTGCATCAAGTCATTTTTGTTCGGCAGAAAAGCAATTTCGCTTCCCGTTAGAATTTGGCTCGCAACGTCCGCCCACATCTTCATGGACGGTCACAGGGGCAGGTGCGGTGGCACTAAAGGCTGGTGCTGACAAGGTAAGTGTTTTGGGTTGTACCACTGGTAAGATGGTGGACATGGGTACGACAGACCCAAACAACATGGGGGCGGCAATGGCTGGTGCGGCAGCCGACACCATTGTAGCACACTTTAAGGACACAGGACGCAACCCAAATTACTATGACGCAATTATTACAGGGGATTTGGGATATATTGGCTCTGACCTACTAATCCAAATGGTTAGCAAATCAGGCTATGAAATTGCCCACAACCACAAAGACTGTGGCAAAGAAATTTTTGACAAAGACACACAAAACACGCTGGCGGGAGGAAGCGGATGTGCCTGTGCTGGCGTAACCTTTGCCGCACATTTTTATGAAGAAGTAAAGGTGGGCAGGTTAAGCAAAATCCTCTTTGTGCCAACTGGGGCTTTGATGTCACCCATCAGCGTACAGCAGGGTGAGAGCATACCGGGTATCGCTCATGCCGTTATTATCGAAAATACAGGGGGTTAAATATGCAGTATATATGGGCATTTTTGGTGGGCGGTGCAATTTGTGTCATCGGTCAAATATTGATAGACAAAACAAAACTAACATCCGCAAGAATTTTAGTATTTTTTGTTGTGGCGGGCGTTGTATTGGGCGGTATCGGTCTATACCCTCGCCTAGTAGAATTTGCGGGTGCAGGGGCAACCGTCCCTCTTCCTGGCTTTGGCAACTTACTTGCCCGTGGTGTAAAACAAGAAATAGACCAAGCAGGAGCAATTGGCATCTTAACAGGTGGACTAAAAGCTTCGTCGGCAGGTATAATGGCGGCGGTTCTGCTATCCTTTCTGGCATCTCTAATTTTTCAACCAAAAGCCAAATGATATAATAAAAACCCCTCGCTTTTATCGGGCAAGGGGTTTAATCTTTTATATTTTCTTAGAAATTGCAGAAAATAAGGAAACGGGAAATATGAATATAGGCAATGCACAAGTCAAAGCAATCACCGTAAATAAGCTGTCTGGAGCAATTCCTAACAAATCAAATGGAAGTGGAAATATAACCGTAGATAAGATAATTAGCAAAGCTATGGCGACAGGGGGGACAAAGTACACCAGGCGTTTAGGGGTGATATTTAATCTTTCACGTTGCCCGTCACGAATTTGTCGCTTCATACGTATTGCAGTCAAAATCAGCATTACATAACCAGCCACGATAAGCAATGTTAAGGGTGCAAATATCCTATCAAGGAGAGGCCACAGGGCAAGCCTGTATGGAAGAATATCCGACCCATCAAGTATATTCAGCACATTGTTACCGATATTGACGGTATTTGCATCTAGTGTCAGATTTGTAAGAACAATTGTTGCAATATTGCTTTCTGGGCGAAATGCAGCATATGTAGAAAAACCTTCGGTTAAGCCCGAATGACTGATTTGCCCAGTTTCATTATTTATAAACCATCCAGCGGCAGAATATCTATTATGACCTGCACTGTTTGATAGATTGGGTTGATGGGATTTTCTGATAATCCTTTCAAACTGTTCAGATACCTCTACAGCTCCCATTTGAATTTGCAACCATAGGCTCATGTCCTGCACAGTGGAGTATATATAACCCGAGGGAACATTTCCTAAAAATACAGCATTGGCAGTTTGCAAGCGAAAAAATGAACGCCTGTGTCCGTCTATCACCCTTCCTGTGTTGAAAGCGTTCTGGGGTAATGTGAATGTGTTGTTAAGCCCAAGCGGCAGGAGAATATGTTCTGCCATAAATTCATCATAACTCTGTCCTGATACCATTTCAATAATCATCCCAAGAATAAAATAGCTAGGATTTGAATAAGCGAACTGTTGTGATGGCGGGAATGCAAGTTCTGTTCCATTTACCATTCTTACGGCTTCTTCAAGGGATGCACCAGCACTTGCTCTTGGGAAGTTATTTCTAGTAAAGCCACTTGTGTGGTAAAGTAAGTTTGCTATTGTAAGTTCTCCAGAAACTTCTTACCCGCCGTAAAGTACCGTAAACCAAGGTATATGCTGGCTTACAGGGTCATCTAGGGAAAGAAGTCCCTCGTCCTCCAATAGGAGGATGCCTAATGCGGTAAAAGCCTTGGACGTAGAGCCGATTTGGAAAAGCGTATACTTATCAACGTCAGCTTCGCTGGGGTAGAATAGATACTGGATTTCCTCGCCTTGTATAATGGCAATTGCAGCATTGGGAATTCTAGCTCTTTGAAGCTCGTCAAGCACAACATTGTCAATTTGCTCTCTAACATCAGAAATGTTGGCAACACCGCCAAAGGCACTGATTGATGTGGATGTCAGGCAAAGCAGGGTAATTAAGCTTGCAATTAAATTTGGAATAATTTTCTTTTTGACTTTCATTTCGGTAATCTCCATTCGTATTTTATTTGTAACATAAAGATATACGAAAAAATATTAATTTTGTTTGCTACAGATACAACTCCATGACAACCTCTACATTTGCGGTGCGGGGGAACATATCAACGCACTGTATTTTCCCGACCTTATAACCACCCTCCAAAAAAGCAGGAAGGTTAGCCACAAGGCTTGTGGGCTTGCAAGACACATAAACAATCTTCTTAGCCCCAAACGCCAATATGTCTGGTATGGCTTTAGGTGCAATACCTTCCCTTGGTGGGTCAAGGATAATCACATCAGGGGCTTCATCCAATTCCTTAACAATTTTACGCACATCACCCGCAATAAACTGGCAATCCACTCCGCTAAGCACGGCGTTTTCACGGGCGGAAATTATGGCTTCTTCCACAATTTCCACACCAACCACCTTTTTAACATCGGCAGACTTTGCTAAATATAGCCCAATTGTGCCAGCCCCGCAATAAAGGTCAAAAACAGTCTTGTCAGTTAAATCCCCAGCAAAGTCAGCAATTGTGGCATACAACCTCTCCGTCATAGTTGTGTTGGTTTGGAAAAATGAAAACGCAGGGATTTTGTAACGCATCTCATGCCCATCCGCACTAAAATGTTCGTGAAAATAGTCTTGTCCATAAAGAACCTTAACTTCTTCAGCACGCACCGCATCCGCCACAGAGTTGTTGACTGTGTTCATGATGCCCACAACACGCCCCTCTAGTGGCAAGCCCAGCAACATCTGGGCATAATGGCTATAATCGGCATCGCCCGCCGTCACCAAATTAACCAACAACTCGCCCGTGTTAATCCCGTGACGGATAACCAAATGACGCAATGTGCCTGTTGTTTTACGGCGATGAAAAAAATGTTCCCCCTTGCTTTTGAAATATTGCAAAGTGGTAGATTGTATCGCCCCGAAATCCTCATGGCACAACAAACAACCCGAGGCGTCCACCGCCTCGTAATAACTACCCTTCTTACGCATACCCAGCGTTAAATTGCCATCATCACCATCGTCACCGAAGGAATATTCCATCTTATTGCGATAACGCCCCTCAGATACTGCTGGCAAGGTAGGCAAAAATTTTTCTTCCATATTAAAGGACAAAAAAATTTCTTTAACCATTTTAGTTTTTAGTTGGACTTCATATTCATAAGGGATGTGTTGAAAAGCGCATCCCCCACATATTCCAAAAACAGGGCATGCGGGTGAGGTTTCTTGTGGTGCAGGTTGCAAGACCTCCAAAACATTACCTTTGTTTACCTTACCCTTCTTCACTAGACGAATAAGTAATTGCTGACAAGGCAACGCCCCTTTGACCTCGATAGGAAAACCATCAACATCTGCTAACCCAATGTTTGGAAATTTTATGTCATTAATCGTAATCTCGAATTCGGAATATTTTTTCATTATTATCACTCCCCATCGACTATTAAACCACAAAATCTATAAAGTTGCAACGAAAAACTATTTTTATCAAAATATGTAGAAAAAATTTAATAATTTTCAACTTTTTGTTGATGTTTCAGGTTATATTTGGTATACTGTAATAATCATGTCTTCTGATGGGTCTGCAATAACTCCGTGGTTGTACAATCAAATTATGGATAGAATTGGGTCTGGTGATTTTAGGGCAGCTTCATATATGAGGACAACCATCTTGTTGGAGATGCTTTTTGTTTTATGATAAACAAAAGCGTGGGCATAATAAACCCCCAAGAAAGGACGGAATCATGCTGGAAGTAACAGGTTTGCAATTTCAATTTCTCATCATAAGCAGAATAATTTTGGATGGCATTTTTGCATCTTTATTTTTTCACTGGACACTAAAACTTGGGACAGAAAATATTAGTCGTAAGAACAATTGGGTTGGTAGCGGAATTTTCTTTGTTGCGTATATTGCCATAATACTTTTACCCATGCTTCTACAAGTGACTTTCCAAACAGGAAGCTTTTGGCCAATAGTTTTTGCTGGACTTAGAGCGGTCAGCACAAGTGGCATGGTTTTGGCAGTAACTTTAGTTGTGCGTTCTACGTTAAAATTTACCATTAAAAAATTACGTGGTAAACAAAAGTTGTAAGTGGTGTTTATTCTTTTTGTTTCTAACACGACTAGCGAAGAAGGTGTATACAATGACCGAAAGATTTTGCAAACAAACTGGTAGATTTTGCGTGGCATTTGGCTCGGTAGCCACACTGGTTATTCTATCGATTTTAGTAACCAATAACTTTGTTACTAATGAATTTTTGGGAAGGTTTTTTGAGCCGTTAAAATTTCTGGTAGTTATTTTTGGCTTTGCTCTTATTGGATTGGGAATTGTTTTGATAATTAATGGCAAAATGTATGAACATAGACTAAAAAGACTGAAAGTAGAAGGGATGGCGTTCACGCCCGAAAAAACCAAAGTGATTTGTAGCATACCTTATGGTCATCCCATGTCTATAAAAGAAAATTTGTATGCCGCTTTTCATGTAAAATGCTCAATTTCAACCGAAAGCGGTAAGAGGGTAGTCAAAAGTCCTAAATTTGTTATTCACCAAGGATTTTTGAAAATTATACCACATCCACCTAATATGCTATGTGAA
>Ga0136643_10003519_pt1 | contig 21135 bp, 16 predicted proteins | sample TergutLab28metaG_FD_96883 | JGI IMG/M metagenome (GOLD analysis project Ga0136643, IMG submission 96883) | Labiotermes labralis P1 segment gut microbial communities from Petit-Saut dam, French Guiana - Lab288 P1 (version 3) (version 3) | ecosystem: Host-associated > Arthropoda: Insects >...
TCACGAGGCTGAGTGGACCCCGTTCCAGACCCACTAATACTCAGAAAATCTGGTAGCGCCGGGGATCGAACCCGGGACCTCTGTATCTGTAGCCAGAAACTCTGACCACTAGACCACAGAGGCCGGCTTACCATCTGACTACGTGTTACAAATTCACGATGAACAATTCCTTTCAAATCAAAAAACGCAACCAACATCACATTGATCTCTGACCGACTCATCCGTGCTTTTTTGGTCGAAGAGACCTTTTCCCCATCCACTGCAATGACTGCAATTTAGTTTCAACATCACATCCATAAACCCACGTGTCATATCCAATTATGATGTTGTAAAAATATTTTATTACAATTTGCATTGGCAAGCATTTCCTGCCTCATTTCAACACGGTTCTCTTTCTGATCGTCAGTCAACATGCGCGGCAATAATTTTTACTGACACAACGCAGCTTATGTTTTTCAGTAAAAATTTGATGGAAAGATGCTATGCTGATACCCACTTCGTCAGCAAATTTTCAGACATTTAAACGACGATTTTCACGATTCAGAGCATGAACTCTCTTGACATGGTCGTCGTTTGTTGACGTGGAAGGTTGTTCAGGCTGGGGATATTCACCGACCGACATTCTACCCTCTTTAAAACGCTTAAACCGCGTATAACACTACGTTCGACTCATACCGTCCTCCCCGTATGCTGGTTTAAGCAATTGAAATGTCTCTGTAAAATCTTCACAAAGTTTGCAGCAAAATTTCACACACGCATGCGCGCGCGCTTTGATATTCGATCTCTTCCTTTGACACTTTGTCACTAATTGACGAACAGCTGGTGCACGTCCTCAGTTCTGCGGATGTAGCTATTGCACATAGCGAAGTGGGACAAATGGCAGTTTGTTGTCAAATCCTGAAACTAGATGCGTTCAGTAGCCGTTGGGCGCTCTCAGTGCTTGTTATCGCGCTATTTAAGAAGTTCTGTCTCTTTTTGAACACGTCTCGTATGTTGAGGTTTAAATTGAGGTAGGACGTGCACAGCCGCCCCATCCGCGGCAGACATGCGTAAATACAATGGAGTGATAATAGCGCCATTCATGGCAGACGGCTAGAACTAAAGTTCTATACAATTGAAACAGAGCCTGTGGTTCAATACCAAAGAAAGTAAATGATGGTTGCTATCGTTTTGTGATGTAGGTACTTCGATTGTCACAAGTAATGTTGATTCCAGTACTTTAACGAACATTTCGTGAAATTATGCGGTATTCTGTTTTCAGTCTTGTGCAAAGGGTTTACTAGACAACGAAATCAGAATGGCAGGAAACTTTTGGGAAAGTTCTCATCAGTGAGTGTCCACATACATTTACAATAAATAGTTGTTTAAACCTACGTTAGTATGGACAGGAAAGAAATAGGAGAGTGGCATTAATTTCCAGATCATTTAGAGTGTAACATGTTTGCAGAGTTTGACGCTTCAAGCCGTCTGGTTTGCTACGCCATTTCGACTGAGTCCAGTTGCCTTACATGACCCTGAAAGTGCAGTGACAGCGACCCCTCAAAACGTCAGCATTTGCCAGTTAACACGGCGAAGCAGTCTCTTCTAGGACTGCTTCACTCAAAAAATGAAGGCACTACAGTCATTCGAAACATTGGTAACTATTTACCAGTCGACACGGCCTAACAACCCAAAAGACCTAATGTTCAGCAACATCCCTTTTAGAACCACATATCCCTTCCAGAGGTTATGATGTATATGATACCGGTCTTTTGTATATGGTATTGTAACACCAAAATAAAACCCATAAATACCTTTTTCTTTAAATCGAACTTGAACATTAAAATTAATATGGTTTGATGTTTATGCACAGTCAGCAGTGGTTGTTGGACCGACAAGACTTGATACGTGAGCGACAGCAGGACTTGGTCATCCTTACTGAGGAAGAGTATCAGAAGATATTCATATTCTTTTCAAATTGTAAGTTAATAAATTATGTTTTATCCTGCCAATTTATACCTTCATGATAATTTGGAAAAAGTTGCATTTGTGGTGAAAATGCATTAAAATTACTTGAGTTTCCATTGTACTGTCAAAATATGCTTCTGTATTTGATTTTATATTTATTTTCCTTTATTCCTTGGGCTGTTTTTTATAGTGCCCTGTTTCTTGTGCTTTTCCTTCAAGCATTTTGGTAGTTTTCTCCTCATCACATCCAAAAATCCTTGAGGTTCAGCTGCATAACTGCCTTAGAATTCTTCTGAAATCACTGTACTCTTTAGGTGTCTCTTAATCAGAGAAGAAGCTAGACTTTCAAGAGGTTTTCCTGGCTACAGTCTTTGAATGGTGGTTGTGTTAAAATATGTTTGTGCTTCTTTTTTGTCATAGTAATGTAAGATGATCTCCAGTTTTGGATTGTCCATATGATCTTCTTCAGTTGCTTGCATAGTAGGAATTAACTACCAACTTTTCTTTCTTTGGGATGCGTGATATCATGGATGAAGCTGCATACAACAAATTTGAAAGAAGACCCTTGAAGATGGGACTGATAGGCTGTCTCAAAATATCAATACATAACTACCAATCAGCACTGCGTAACATCCCAGAAGAATGAAGGCCTCATATACGTGGCAGCTAAAGCCTGAAATCATGCACGAGAAGACCAGTTTTCATTTACTTTCCATAACTTAAGTTGCAGGGGATTGTTTATGCTATTTATTCATATGGTGAAGAGCATTATCCATTCCCTGTGACAAGGCTGCATTGCTAGTTTATTGAATATTGTGCAAAAGGCCCTTGTAACTGATAATAGGTATTCTTGAATTTGTGGAACAGCTGTGTGTACTGCCCCAGTGTATTCCAAGTTTTTATGTGGTATATAGAAAATACAGAATATCTGATCAGTCATTGATCTACAACATTAATGTCCACACTGATGGACCCCAGTAATTTTGTACATGCAGCAAGTCCTTCTTTTCCATTGCCAAATGGAACCAGAACGCCAATTAAAGAAAATCCACTTTAAGGAGGAAGTTTTCTGCCATAAGAGGCAATGTAACTCTGGATTAATGAGGGAAAGGTTGATGTGTGTGTTACTTTTTGCAAATAAACATTGTTTAAATATGACAAAAAAAAGCATCATTGCCTAGGTTGGCTTGCTTCGTATGTTAATGCCAGTTTTAATTACACTGCAGAGCTAATTATTTTTGAAGGTACTGACAACTTTGTTTCTGTCTGTGCTTTGCCCATTTTCAGCCATGCGTGAGTGCAGTCATCACTTCTTGCTACATGTCAGTATGCTTGACAATGAAATATGATTAGTGCTGACAACATAAACACTGAATACAGGGAATTATTCTTTTCACGCCTACAATTATATGTGTGTGATCTTCTTTGTTATCACTAACACGCCAGCAGCAATGCAAGCGTGTAAGTAACCCATTATAAATAATGATCTGTCACAGGGTACAGCAGAGAATGTTACAAATACTGCCCATTGTGTTTCTTTATTATCATCATTGCTGTCATCATAATATAAACAATTTTGTAATGGTTATTTGCTTTTGCCTTATGGGGTTATATATTATTAGCTGTTCAAATATGGTGTGCAAGAGCTTCAGTCATGGGCAGAGGAATGGGATAAGACAGTAGAATAATGCCAGATTAAAGCTGCTTTGTGTTGGGAAACTTGTGCTTCACAGGTATGATCATCCAGAGTGTGAGGAATTTCTGTGCATAATTCATCTGTAATTTAGCCCTATTTGTTCAGGAAAATGGTTTTAAACCCTTTGTTGGAATATTTGCGGTCCACAGATGTGATACTGTGAAGTGTGAGGAATTTTTACGTATTTATTCTCAACATTTTACCCCATGTATATGCAAAAATGTGTGCATTTAGTAGCTTTTGTTTTCCCAGTGTTGTAGCAGAAGTGCTGCAATCAGTTTATTTGATATCCCAAAGATACAGGATTGTCTATACTAGTTTCCGCATATCCTAGTAAAGGCATGTGTTTAGTTTTCTTTGAGTAACTTCATACAGCTTACTTCACAAGTATGTTTATTCTCTGTGTTGGTATTATTGATTTAGGCTGTTTAAAAGTATTGTGTTGGGGTAGGCTCTAGAAGCATTATAGTTGTGACAGATTTAACGAAAATCAGTAATGTGGCTCAAATGTTGAGTGGGAGGGGGCACAGACTGTCAGCATCATACTCTTATAAGCATACGTTTTTCTTTCAGTGAGGGAAAGCAGGTAATAATTTATAATTGTAACTTGAACTGTATCGTATGTTAGTTATAAACTACATTTCCTGGTACTAGAGCCTTCCTTTGGATCCATTTCTTGGTTTATAGTTCATTCCATTTCAGATCCTCAGAACCTATTCTTTAGGCCGACTTTTCTTCTTACCATGGTAAAGCCCTTGCGTGTCCACCACTTCACCTTATGAACAAGTGACCAGTTTTCACAGAATTTAGCATGAACATTATGCCACTGGACAACATCCCAGTGTCATAATGTTAATGATCTACAGTCATTAATAACAACCAAGATGATTCAGTCATTAATAACAACCAAGATGACTCATGAACAGGTGAGGTGGGAGCTGCCGTAGCACCATGTAACTTCTGTTCCTCAAGTGATGTATGGTAATATAGCTGATAAAAAAGAGCTTTGTTGAAGATAATGTTTTTTAGAATGTAATATGATGGAGAGATTTTATTGTAACACAGTGGGATGAATTGCCTCAAAGTTACAAGGGCGGTGGCTGTATGAGAATTTTGTTGGGCTTTGGGTTGTATGGTGATAACTAATAATCCATTGAAGGAAGGTATGTGAAATTTTGTACAGAAGTAGACCATAATAATAACTACACATTAGGTATGTGTGTGCTTATTGCACATCAATATTTACAAAAGTGGTGACAATGTGAAAACTTGACGTTATGTTAGGCAAATTTAACGTATACAAAATGTGCACTTGGGTAATAAATTCTGGACAAAATAAAGTGAAACAACAGTATTAGTGGTCGTAGATGTGTAAAACTATAAATCTCTGTAGCAGGAATGCATTTTTTCAGCTGCTTGTAAATTTTTGTCTCAGGCATGTGTTGTATTATCCTGTACTATTCTACAGCTACTGCAAGTTGCAGTACCCTTTGATTTCTTTCAGTGATTCAGATTCTTGGAGAACAGCTGAAACTGAGGCAACAAGTAATAGCAACTGCTACTGTTTTCTTCAAGCGGTTCTATGCTCGCAATTCTCTGAAGTGCATTGACCCATTGCTGTTGGCACCTACGTGTGTCTTCCTTGCGTCAAAGGTGGAAGAATTCGGGGTCATCTCCAATAGCAGACTGATCACAACCTGCCAGAATGTGGGTAAGTCACAGTTATAACCATTTATCCCTATAAGGACACAACAGTTTCAGTAATGTTCAACATAGTGGTGAGGAGAATTTAAATGTCCAGTGTACAGCTAGCTAAACAGATCTGTAATTTCTAATCCTCTGTTTGTGCATTGTCTTTATTAAGAGGGCAATACATCTATAACGTTTTCAAATGCAACAAAAAACATGTTGAGGATTTATGAACAGATTAGTAATGCATGTAAATCCATTAATTTTATGCCTAGTTTACAGTTTTGGATGGCAAGTTTGCAGCGTATGTAACGCACATATACAGGAATAAGTGACTGTACCTCTTATAAATGAAGGCATTCAGAATAGCTCCACATGACTGACATTGTCTTCTGGAACATATTACCATGTACTTTTGTAGATAGTTACCATTTATGAGAAATGTAACATCATTCCTCCATTTGATGTGTATTTTTGATTTGTGTTGGACTGTGCATCATCTTGATAACTGAAGAATAAAATCCAACTAGATGCCACTTATTACTTTATTATTATAACTATTATTATTATTATTATAAAGTAATAAGTGGCATCTAGTTGGATTTTATTCTTCAGTTATCAAGATGATGCACAGTCCAATACACATCAAATCTGCATGTGCCAAACAAGCAAAAATTTATCATGAATACAAGAATATCAAACGACGTCTACACAAGACCACTGCGGCCATGTGGTACAAAAAACATACGAGGAAGACATCTAACACCCAACTATTTCACAATCAAGATTAACAACAAAAGCAGACAAAGCATCAACACACAGAAGGCTGCAATCTGCTACAGAATCAGTCAAGAAATTAAATTCTTATACCTAAAGAAAATTAAGCTGAATGAACAGTTGTACAACAAACACTTGGAAGGTGCAGCAACATGGCCTAGATTTTGGAATTCATCCAACAAAGCATTGACAGCAATCTCCAGTGTGAAACGGAAGCACACTGCCAAAATCTCAACAAAAAACTGGACAAGCTGCAACAGAATCACCTCCAACACACCAAACAGACAGCTTGCAGAAGCCAACACGTCTTCTGTCCACGCACCATTAACCTTACCAGCATCAAATTCACAAAAGAGGAACAATAACTATTAGACATGGGTGTGCAGTACAACTTACAACAACCCCATAAAGCTGGTTGGACCAACCTTATCGTCGAGACAGAGCAAGCCATCAGACTGCTAGACACAAGAATGCAAGATGCCTACCATATATTAGCAGCCAAAAAACATTTGCACAACACCCATAATAACACTACACAACTACACTACTACACAAGGGACAAGCACACCTTGCAAAGAACATCCACAACAAAATCAATCAAAACAACGCGATGATTACACAAACCGACAAAGGAGAAACTACAGTTATCATTTACAAACAAGATTACCACAACAAAGTACATACTTTCCTGGCTGAAAACATTTTCCATCCCATTCCAAACAATCGTACCAACAAATATCAAAAACAGATCTGACAGCCCTAAAGCAATGCAACCTAATTATTAGTAAGGGACAAATAAAACACTTAACCCAAAGGAACCCCACGCCACCCACACTTAAGGCTCAGCTAAAACTTCACAAAGTGGGTAATCCTATCAGACCGGTGATCAACAACAGAACTGCCCCATCATACAAGGCCGCCAAGAAACTTAATAACATTTTAAAGCTATACTTAAACTTCGACAACTACTACACAATAGACAATTCAATGACCTTAGACCATGACTTGACAAAGCCCAACATCAATGGACATCACAGACTAATGTCACTTGACATAAAAGATCTATATGTAAACATACCTATTAGAGAAACCATTGACATAACTAGACAACAACTGCTGAAATATAATGACGTGGAAATCATGCTACAGATTTGTAAACTTTCAGAAACAATACTACAACAAAATTATTTTACATTCCAGGACCAAATCTATCAACCTGCCAAAGGAATAGCCATGGGCTCCCCCATTTCAGGGACAATTGCTGACATATTTCTTCAGTACTTAGAACACATCCACATAAAGCCCCTCCTAGATTCTAAATGAATAGTGTTGTACTCCCAATACATAGACGATATTCTTATCATCTATGATAATGAACGCACCAATCCCAACACCTTAATGCAATATACCATTCATGAATGCTTACAATTTCACCCAACTCAGGAGTCCAATGACCTCATCAACTTTTTAGATTTAACAATTATCAAGAGAAACCTACAACAACAGGCACCACAATACATTTCTTATCCAACCACCCTTATGAACACAAATTGGCAGCATACAGATATTATATTGAAAGGATGCTCAACCTCCCACTTAATGCAGAACACCAACACAGAGAATGGCTAACCATCCTCCGCATAGCATAACACAACAAATTTCCACCTAAGATACGACACAAATTAAGATACCAGATACAGTACAAGACAAGGCACGTAACTCCGTACACAAACATGAACAACAACAAAAAATGGACAACGTTCACCTTCGTTTCCCCACGCGTATGCAGGATCACTAACTTATTCAAATACACTAATGTAAAAGTAGCTTTCAGATGCCACAACACACTAGGAAGGCTTACCAAACCTACAAAGGACATAAACACTCCACCTCACAATAAATGGGGAATTTATCAGTTAACCTGTAATTCATGCAACCTATCGTATGTAGGTCAAACTAGCCTCAATCTGAAAATACGCTTCCAAGAACACATCAGATATGTTAGGAACAATAACCCCCAGTCAGCTTTTGCCCAACATATTCTGCATAGTCAACCTGAATATGGCCAGATGAACAATATAATGAAAGGACTTAAACCTCTCATTAACCGAAGCATGCTCACTTCCTACAAGCAATTCTACATCCAAACTTTCCACCAAGAAAATAAACTAATTCTGGAACAATACCCAGGCGAACAAAACCTGCTATTTCAAACGTCCATTCACCCCCGACCCACCGCATGAAAAGATCAGTCATGTTACAACCTTCGGTCCACACACTCATCCATCCTGCATGCACTTAACTTCCAAACCAGCAGCAACTCGAGGTATGTACAATATCTTTCTTTCTTCTCCATAACTCGAATTAATACACCAGCAATGCATTGACATACAAATATGCTAACCCAAAAAAGAAACTTCACACACACAAGTACACTCACCTACACTACTGCGACCACACAAATGAAATATCATAACTTCTAAAACTTAAGGTACATTTTCTACCAACTATGATCACTCGACAAAAAAAAAATTTCACACCTAATACACACCACAAATACCAGAACTTACACTAACACTACTTCATACATATTTACAGAACCAGACAGCCTATGTGGTAACCAACACTATTGTCATGAGCCCCTGATGATGGGCATAATGGTGCCCGAAACATGTTGAGCCTAACATAAGCATAATAAAGTAATAAGTGGCATCTAGTTGGATTTTATTCTTCACTTATCATTCCTACATCTTAGGGTAGAAAAAACATAACTGAAAGTGGATGGAAGAGGCGTCTCTGAAATGTGAAAACAACCCACTGAACTGCATGGTATGATACCCCAGAAGATTATAATCTTACTATTCACCACTAAGGGAACATAAAATCTCATGATTGGTTTATGTATGAATATGAAGCAAATTAATGTGCACTTTATACAGTGAGGCATGTTACAACAAAACACCCTCCACTCTTCCTTGTTTCCCGCCACAAGTGTCTTCGTGCCTGCTCTCTGTCCTGTTTTGTACATCTACCCTCACTCAGTCTCTCCTTTCTGTCTTTCACCATTGCTTTCATTCACCCTTTTTCCCCTTCTTCCTCCTCCTCCTCCTCCTCTTCTTCTTCATCATCATCATCATTGTCATTTTCACCAAAGAAGTCACTGTTATATGATATATTAAGTGTGCCAGAACCACCATATTTGTAATTCCACAACTTCTTGTTGTGGTGTTGCTACCTCCACATATTCCTTGGTGTCTTCTTTTTGGATTTTGGCATGTCAGTTGTATTGTTTTGTCCATCGTCGTCATTCATGACAACTGGCATCCTATATGACACTGAAGTAAAGTCTTATAACATTGCAGTGAAGAACAAGTTCAGCTATGCATATACACAGGAGTTCCCCTACAGAACAAACCACATATTGGAGTGTGAGTTCTATCTTCTGGAGAACCTAGACTGTTGCCTGATAGTGTACCAACCATATCGTCCCCTTTTGCAACTCATTCAAGACATTGGTCAGGAAGATCAGTTGCTGGCACTTGCGTGGAGGGTAGTCAATGACAGTTTGCGGACAGATGTGTGTCTGTTGTACCCACCTTATCAGATAGCTCTCGGTGAGTAAAATTCTGGGTATGCGATTTAAATGTTTTCTTTGAATGAAATGTAAAATGAATATCCAGCCATGCTTGTCATCTTCCAAGGTACTTTATATTATGTGTACCATGTGTTTACTATAGTAACCAGCAGCCTTACACTTACTTATGTCTTATTTTTTACATTTGCAGCTTCGTCTGCAAGGGTACTTTATGGTGCATGCCATGTGGTTATTGTAATGGATTTAAAGAAAACCTGTAGTGAAGTCCTTGGAAGTGAATATTTATCTTATGCGTTTCCTGTTCAGAATGGTTTGAAACCAGATGCCTAATTGCCACTGCCTGTCACCTTTGCTTTAGATTCTGCATTAGGAAGCTCAAAAAAACCAGCAAGAACAGAACTGATTGGGACCCATGAGCTTCTGGTTTATGCCATTGATGTTAATTATTGGACTTTGTTTGTCCACATTAAGGAGTTTACTATAAATAAACAGAGAAGACAATGCATATTTTCATGTTTTATCACAGAATAAAGAACAAAATTGTAATATAAAAGTAGTTCACAAAACCGCTGTGATATGTCTCAGTTGAAATAGGCCTGTTTGGAAAATATTTAACAATTGATGATTACAGTTACGAAGAAATCAGGGAGCATATTAAATCCTGGGAGCGCTTGCCATCATTTGGTTCAGAATCTTTTCATCCACTGTATAGAAATATGAGGATTAATATGAACATAACTGCAATTTTACCAGTAGTTTTGATTACAGGTGCAACATTGAAGGAACACTATGTATGTTTTAAAGATGATGAAAGCTATGAGGATAGAGAGGGTACTGCTTGTAACTTGCATGTGACACATAGGAAATATGTACAAAATTCTGGTCAGAATTTTTCAAGGGAAGGTCTGTTTAAAAAACTTAGGTATGGATCAGAGGATAAGACTAAAATTGATCTAAAGAAAGAGATTTAAAGTGTGTGGACTGGATTCATTTAACTCAAGATGTGGACAAGTAGTAATGAAACTCTCAGTCCACAAATGGCAGAGAACTTCTAAATGAGCATCTGTATTATCAAGGAGGTCCCTGACCCATTTAGCTAAGTGTGGATCCAGTTATGAATGAACTTCTTTCGGTAAGAATAGACCTCATTAACTTCTGTTAGCAGTAGATTGTCCATTGTTGGTCATAGAATAAGGTGGAAGATGTAAGTTGGTTCCATCTCCAAGATGTCATAGTTCAAAACTTGCAGTGTGTGAACACATAATTATTAGATTTTAAATGAATTATCTTTGAAGCTTGGAGTGAGTGGTAAGATTTGTGATCACTTCTGAATAAAATTTATTGTGCTTCAGAAGTTGGTCTAATCAGATACCAGTCTGTTCTTGATGGCTCTAGCAGTGTTCCTACACATACCATTACTAAAATCATTGACCCATTGTCTTAGTTAAAAAAGGTGGGAACCAACATTAGTTTCTGTAAATGGGTAATAAAATTGTTACTAGGAAGAGATCTGTGGGACGTACTTAATAACTGCAACATAAGTCATGGCTGCCAGATAGATGATACTTTCTGTAACACTCTGAATATTTGGTTCATTGGTGTATGATGACAGACCATGAAAACTTTAAATGTCACATGAACTAAGTTGTATTTCTAAAGAATAGCTGTTCTTTCAAAAACTGTTAATATGTGGCATAAATATACATGCCTAATTTTGGCCTAGTTTGTAATTTCAGTAGTTTTCAGGATGGTGAAAATGTAATGAAATAAGGGAAATATGATTTCCATGTCTCTTCAGTGTAATATCTGCAGTGTGACAGCTTTATGGTAGTAAATTTTTATGTACAGTAAATTGGCATCACGGTCCATGATGTACTCAGAATTTCAAGGAACACATTTGGCAGATTGTGATTGCACTGGAATACATCTTGTCTTCCTGGTTTGTTCCCCATCTGGCATCAATTCTGAATCCACCCTGTGTAACATAGTATGGGTGCTGGAGACTCCCTGGGAGTAACAGTAGCCAGAGAATGAAACTAAGAACTTGCATGTACTTCCAAATGTAGAATGCATGGAATTTCATTTTCAGATCCTCCTCCTCTCTCCTTTGTCATATGATAAAGAGTCTAGCGAGAATACGTGAAATCCTGGGTTTGAATCGTTACTTGGGGCTCCATGTCCTGGAATGAGGTTCTTAGCCATTTTTCTCAGCCCCATGGCAGGGGATTTGAGATAGCAGCTGAAAATAGGCGATGATTGACTGTTGTCTTCCACATCCTGTTCCCATTGGACATTGTATAACCTGTCAAGCTGACTTTACCTGTTATGTTTCCTTAAGGTTGTCTGCAAATTGCCTGTGTGATCCTGCAGAAGGACCTGAAATCCTGGTTTGCTGAACTGAATGTGGACATTGAGAAGATTCAGGAAATAGCACGGTATGTCATCAATCTGTTCGAGCTGTGGAAATCATACGATGAAAAGAAAGACATCCAGAGTCTCCTAGCGAAGATGCCAAAACCAAAAACCCAGCCCAGCAGATAAAAGGGCATGTACCCATTATGTGAAACACAGTTTATAGCAGGAGTGGACCATGTAGACACTCATTGTGACAAAATAAAGTGCATTGTTACTGCTACGGGTATATAAATATTTTGGTGTTAGAATGAAATGGTCAACTCCCTTATTATCAGAGCCCTCCATTGTATATGATTCCAAGACATTTCAGATTAATTCATATCTTACTGCCTATTTTCCTGAGATCCATTTTAGTGTTATCCTTGACCATTTTCCTCATGTTCTTAACCACTTATCTTCTCTTTCTGTTGGAATTCCAAATTGTGCACTTGAATTATCTAGTTTCCTCTGTGATGGATATGCAGAGCTCTGATTTATTGGCTGTGACTGCTGAATTATTTCACTGGCAGTGGTGATGTTGGCATGCATTGCAGTCATTAGACTTTGCTTTCATTGGAGCTACAATGAAAGCTGCTTGGCCTGAGGGAAGCTAAACAACCTGCACAGCAGTCAAGTTTTGCATTAAAATGGTGGAAGTTGGTCATATACAAGAAACCTTTAAAGAGCTAAAAAAGCATTTGAATTGTTTAAAACAGTGCCACAAAATTCAGTAGTGCTCCATAGTCATTCCAGGTAAAAGCACATATCTTCAAATTGACAATTGTCTCATTGTCCCTAGTTTACTCTATGTAACACTCACTATCAAACAAAGGTTTTGTGCTTCTTGGGTCATATAAAGTGCAGAGTATGAAATTTTACTCCTGATTCATGGATATAACATTTTCTTTCATTCCTCTTCTCTCTCTCTCTCTCTCTCTCTTTATTTTTTTTTTTAAGAAACACTTTTTCATTGTTTATTACAAGTTAACACCTGTCAATGAATGGTGTATCTGTCATTGCAGTATAAAGTTTTGTTTTGTTGGCAAGTCTGAGCATAATAACCATGTACTCAGTGTAAAAAAGGTTTCTAAATGTAAATGTGTGCATTAATATTGCTGAATGTAATTGCTGACATCATGTGAAAGAGCCACATTTTCAGTTTTCAGCTGTGTGATTTATTTATATGTTTTGCTGTTTACTGTGAGTTCTGTGTCTTAATAGGTAATGTGATTAACAGTAATTTTTTTAATGTTATTCATACCTTTCATGTTCTTGTAGTTAATATATTGTCCAATATATGCACTCTGTTATAAACAGTTTATGACACATGTCTACTCCTACATGCTTCATGACCAATGTTCCATCCTCTGGGAGCCATTGTAACAAATGTGTATTGCCTTTCAACGTTTTAGTTATTCGTATAAGGAAGAGCAGAATCTAGTCTGGCATGTTGGCTTGTGTACCTTTGTTAAAACTGCTCCCTGAGTATGGCTGAAATATGTAGGGGTTGACACATGTCATCAGTGGTGTATCACAGGGTGTGTATGTTATACTGATTAACAGTAATATGTTTTGCCTCATTTGCGATCAGTTTGTGCTCATGTCTTAAAACAGACATTAATATATGTCTTAAGAAAGCTTAAGAATTAGATCATGTGTCCCATAAGTTTTGGTCTAATAGGAAAAATACTGGCAAAACAAATGTTACCATTGATGTTCCTTCTGTTGCTAGCACAGGTTGATACAATGCTGCACAATTCATCACATGCATCCTAATATCTGAAGTGTGATGTCTGTAGTAGCAACATAGATATTTTCTTGAAGGGGAGCAATGTTACGTGGTTGGGTATGGTACACAAGAGACCTGGTAATGTGATGGCCAGGTATCTTGGTGGTTATTCAGTTGGTCCCTTTGCACAATCCATTGCCCATGAAGAACTTAATCTGACCCGTTTCACGCCTTGCCAGTGAAATAGGCTGGTGCTACATCCTGCTGACAGTAAAACCAATGTTATACTGTAAGTGGCACTTCATCTGCTTGCAGTTCCACTGCATCATTCAACAACTGGAGATACTGTTCTGCATGCTATCTCCTTCCAGAAATACTGGTCCCAAATGGTGTCATATTTCACACACAGCCCAGTTACTCATGGATTAGTTTAGTGATGAGCATCACCTGTGAAATGTGAGGTAATCCTGCATGCAGAACAAGGGGTCATGGTTTATTGTACCCATGTGAGTGGAAGCACACCCAATCACTAAACATATTGTCTGCTTGGATTCTCTGTAACAGAAACCATTTACGAAATTGAACTTCGCAATCTCTATCTCAATGTAATTCTTGCATAAAATGTACATATCTCGTACCAGTTGGTTTATTGTACCCACATAAGTGGAAACACACCTTATCACTAAACATATCGTCTGCTTGGAAACTCTGTAACTTAAACCATTTACAAAATTGAACTTCGCAGTCTCTTTCAACTCAAAGTAATTCTTGCACAAAATGTACTTGTCTTGTACTAGTGAATTTTGTGACATTGCGTTATTCAGCATACCCATCTCTGGGTGTGCAGTTTCAGATGCCATCTTTCTCATTAATTGTTATGGCTTCACTGTGATTGTGGCAAGTGCAGGTATACTGCTTTCATCATCAGTTTAAGATCTCAGCCGACCTGTTTGTTATTTGTTGGAACTGCTCCTGGTCTCCTGAAATCTTGAATAAATTTGACCAACAGAATGTTATCCAGGTCATAGTCTGTTGGGATGACAAGAGTGAAATTCTTAAGCTGTCTGTTGTTGGCTAAGGCCAGAGGCATGCAAAAGGACAATTTCTGCCTTTTCCTCAGCAGTGTACCTCTCATGTATGTCACCCATTATGTTTTATTCAACCTGTGACAAAAACAGCATTCCCAGTGAGACTGGACTTATGGGACATCCTGTAATTTTGATGCTGAATGAGTGACAGGACAAAAATTGGGCTTCTGGTATATGTTGTAACTGTGTGCAGCATATTTAAACTCCTCACTTAATGGGAAAGACATACTATGCCATTTGCTGTACCTGTGGTTGGAGGGGAGGAAAAGACCTGTCTGAGTGTTACTGTTGCTTTTGCATTTCTCGAACCAAACACTCTAGCAAATAAATCCCAATATTCCATCAGTTTATAGAGACCAGTGTCCACATAAGGTGGACTTACCTGTACTGGAATACTGGAATCATGGAACTATGAGGATGATGCTGAGGTGGATTCATATGACAGAAATGGCTGTAGGTAATATGAAACATGATACAAAATATAAACTCCTACTTAATAAATCAGGCCGAATTAAATTATCTCGATACAAGTCTTGTATGTGTTCAAGAATCATACATGTCTTGTATCTGTCTGGATTCATCTAGAGACACACAAAGTGCTGCATTTTTGTACCATGAAGAGAACCTTTCAAATTTATTTTTCATGAGTGGTCTATCTGCAACAGTGTTCATTAAATGATTAAATACTAGTGCACATATACTGAGGGTTGGTGATTGTTTGATTTTGCAAAGTTAACCTTTAGATGACTGGGTTGGTATTTAAATTTCAATGGAAGGTTTATGAAACATGTGAATATTATTTCAATGGAAAAAGATAATATTACAAAATAAACAGCATTTTGTGGAAAATAGAACAGGAATTATGCAGCTTGTTTTAAAAATGCAATAAATTTCCTTGTTGCCTGAATATATATAAAATTAATTTCTGGGGGTGCATTTTACATGCATTTGCATATGTGGGTGCAGGTCATTTAAAGGTTATGTCTGAAGGCTGTTCTGTTCACAGTGGAAAGAATTTACCATTAGCGCCTCTTGGTCATGGTGTTGACATGAAAGGCCCACTGTCAATGTGAAACTCCTGGTCAGTTGCATACAGTATATGAAAGTTTGTTGGAATATGTGTAGAGATGTGAACGTCACAGCTCTTGTATTTATCATGTGGCTTAGTTATATGCAGGTGTGTTGCTGCTTATATGAATGGATCAGTCACACCAGAAGTAATGGCTGTGCTGTGACAGAATGGTCTTGCTGAGAGCATTTTATTCCAATTAAACAACACCACAAATGACCCACTTGTAGTTCTGCAGACAGTAGTTCTACCTTCTCTTCACATCAGGCTTGGAATGAAGGACTTTTGTGAAGGTCATGAACAGGAATAGAGAAAATTTTGGTATCTGCATCAGAGATTTCCACACATTACCACTCCAAATATCAAAGAAGGGATCTTCATTGGTTCTCAGATACAGCAGCTTATGTATGGACTGAGAAGACGGCATGGGAAGAATTCAGATTTTGTGTTGACAACTTTCCAGGCAACCAAAGAGCACCAAACTACAGACAGGTTGAAGTAATGCTTCAAAGCCAGTGCCTGTTAGTAACTTAAAATAGAAGCTTTGCGTGCATGCAAGAATAGGTCAAGTGGGAAAAGGTTATGAACGTGTTGCTTATAAATATATATTTTCCAAGTCTATTGCCCAGTGTTTACTAAGTAAAAGTGGAAGCAACTTTTTTTTGGTTTTTAATAAAACAACTTCCTGGTTTATTTTTCATTTCATGTGTTTAGTATTATCCTAGGTGACAACGAAATAACATATACTATTACATTCTCTGCATCGCCTATTTAATATTATAGTAAATGAGTGATAATTTCACAAACATTTTAAATGTGATGTGCTTGTTGCTCAAAAACCTTATAAGCTATGGAATTTTTGTTGCCATATTTTGTATCAGTGGATCATACCCAGCAAGGGAAACCAAATGTTATGCAGGAAGCAAGAAAGAGTGAAAATTCATTGCCCAGTGTAAATTATCCTCACATAACTGCAGGTGTTACATAACCTTACTTGAGTCTAAAAAGTGTTGACCCACCTTATATGTGCACCCCCCTTGTAACGTTTAGTGTACAACATTTAAAATCCTATGTTTCTGCTGTGGCCAGAGAACTGTTCACTTTAGATGCCCACTGTGCTGATTTTTTGTTTTTGGATGAATATTATGTGCATTTAATGGTATGGCATTTTCCCCTTCATCTGTTAAAAGTTAAACAAATGTGGGAAGATGTTGTATAGTGTATCTTCACTTCCACATTTTATCCACAATTTTTTAAAAAATAGGTCTGTATTTAAGTAACTAGTAATACAGTCTTCTCTTTGCATACTGCTTGTCTCCCATTGTGTATATTTGAACAGACACTAGATGAAGCTTTGGAGGTAATGCAGGAAAACATTTACACTTTTTCATCTCACAAACTACAGGGGTGGGGAAACGCATCAATGGCTTTGTTCAGGTTGTTACATATACTTGGGAAGCATATATGGACTAGGTAGAAATGGCTAGGATGAACATACTAGGAATCACTGATATTCAGCCACTTCTTCTTGCTGGTATGTAGACTGGTGACGTTATATGTTTGTATAACTGCTAACTGTGAAATTAAATGTTGGCTTTTGAGTCACAGTTGTTGTTATGCTTTCATTCATCACAGAACAGCTTAAAATGTAGGTCACCAGTTCCTCTGATTCACCTTTGCCTTCTGCAAGAGGAATCCTTTACCTTTACTGAATGTACTTTATCAAATGAAAAGTAACTTTTTCAGTGACACTATTTTTCACACTACATGAGTGCATGTGTAATGAAAGTGCAAGCTACAGGAGTATACACAAATGTAGAAGGGTTATGCACAAGGAAGTTTTAGATGTTGGGGTAATCTTGGCAAGAAAAATACGTTGCGTGAGGAAGTTTTAGCTGTTGGGCTAATCTCAGCAAAGAATAAGAGGTTACACTTTTATTAATGCATCCACAAGCTCATCCATCTATACTAATGTTGATACCCCCACATGCTAGTTAGTATTCACTTTTCATTTGCATGTTATCTGTCCAGATTTCAACTGATTAATTAAGTGTGGATGTATACAACTCTGTTCTCTCATATATTCTGGCACTCCTTGTCTGTTTCTCTGTTTGACATATCTTTAACCCTTACCCTGCTAACGTGGAGAATATGGTGAGCTTCTAATAATACCAACCAATGGCAGTTGGGGTTTAACTCGGCGTTTCAAGTGTTAATGTGAGTTCCTGCTTGGAACACTTGCATTGCAGTGTAAACATCAGCTTTCTAAAATCGGACATTGAGTGCAAATGATTGAGTCACTTAAGAGCTGGGATGGTGAAGTTGACTAGGCTATGGGCTGGGCAGTCAGGAGTTTGAATACTGGCAGGAGAAATAATTTTCACTGAAATGTCCAGAATGGCTCTGGGGCCAACCCACTCTCCAATTCAGTGGGTATGTGTGTTCGTACACGGGTAAAGTGGCACAGGAGTGAAGTTGACCATTCACCTCCATCTAGTGCCAAAGTTAAAACTGAGTGAAGCCATACCTCTACTGCTGTATATCTTCATGGAATGGACAGGGAAAGCTGCACCTCTACTTTTACTTTTTATGAAGTGTGTTAAATTAGTGTTGGAAGGAGAAACCATTACAGGTTCCCACCTGAGTATTAATTTGCTACTGTTATGAGATTCCTCTGCCAAGTGTGACAAATTTAGAGTGCTTGAGTGTGTTCAGTACAGTGAAGTAGTTGTATTTCCATTAAAGTGGCTATAATAAGTCATTTTAAAGGGTCTGAAACAAGAATGGATCCCTACTTACAGTATGAATGTCACATTTAGAAATAAAAGAATATGCATTGTGTTTTTCCTTTACAGAACATACCTTCTTGATATTATGCAGCTGTAATTTCTTAGCCTACCATGTAGAAGTAAACTCTGAAAAAAGTATTCACATACTGTATTTCATACAGTACCTATAAAGCTTGTATTTTTCATAAAAGAAAATATGAAGATGGTACTGAATATACACAGTCAGTAAAATGCAGGAAATTTGTTGACCACATGTTTGGCCAAAGTCTACTCAACAGTGACTGCCCCATGCATGTAAAGTAAATTTTACCCCTAGTAGTGTTGCTAAGTAAAGAATGTAAACTACAAATAAAAGTGTTTTAATGTGACAGGTTCAGTAGCCAGCAATATAATTTGAACTTAGGCTTGGTGTTATAAATAACATATTTTAAAATCTCTGGTGTGATACTTAATCTTTTGCATCTCATATTCCAACATTTTGTTATCAAAAAGTCATATTTCCACCACAGCAAATATAGATTTTTTTTAACGTGTGTGTGTGTGTGTGTGTGTGTGCATGCGTTTTAAAAACTGTGTGTTTGTTAAAATTATTTTAAACATTAACCTTTATTGTAAGGTCATAGAAATTTGTCTTGCTTGTTGATGACCATGTCACATTTATGTGTTTAAAATGATCAGTTCACAACTTGTCATAATTGTTAAGTTCTGCTTATCCTTTTTAATCAAAATATATATAATACTTTGTATAGTATATTTTATATGACTTATTACACATCCTGTTGTTGGGTAAATTAAATTGTGGATCTGTAGAATGTATAACGTATATGTAACACAACTCCTAACATTTGGGATCACATCTTAGGAAGAAAAGACAGCAGACCAGGAAAACCGACGTCAACTTAGAAACTTTTATGAAGACAGAAACTCTTGAAAGAAGATGGACAATGCATGACCACTACAGGAAACAGTCCTCTGGATTGCCTTTAAGGCTTGAACCGCATACATTGCTGATGACTCGCAGGTTTGTTGATATAAGTAAAGTCGCTGCAAGGGGGAATGGCAGTGAGGATGAGAATGTATAATGAGGATCTTACTCGTTTCTGAATATTATGGTGATCAATGTGGATGAAGGAGTGAAAGCACAAGCGTCTATTTCCTTGTTGCCACTATCACCACGTCCGTTTTGTGAGTGGTGCAATCGAATACACATCCAATTTGGTGAAGACCAAAATGGATGTGTATGAAATGGGCCATTTTGAGTAATGTTGACTCCAGGTCTCTTTTGTTAGTGAAGCTGACATCTTCTTGTATTCTTGGATTTGATGCGTCCATACTGACTCAGCTCTGACCATTTTAAATATTACTGCCCATGATCCAGTAGCCTCGCACGTCAACCCACAAGCTTCGTCATAACCACGGATCCTCAGTCATTGTCAGATAATTTTCTGTGGGCTTACTTAGATTTCATTCCTAGCATGCTTACAAGGTAACAAAAAATTGCAATATGCACAGTCATTCAAAATACTGGTATCGACGAATACAACTTTTCAACGTAAAATAAAGAAGCTTGACAAATCACTAGACTACGTTAAAAATATCTCAACCACTTTACTACTGCAGCAAAACAGTTTTGAAAATGTATTTTAATACTTTGTATATGTCAATTTCCCCTCTAAATAACTTCCTACTTACTTACTTAATTACTTCCTTACTTATGGTGCAGAGTCCTTCTTGAGAAGCTAACTGGTTTGCAGCTAGTCAAGAAATTCCCCACGTTTCACAGAACCCGAAGGTTCATTACCACACTCAGAAGTGTCCACCTCCTGGAGATCCATCCTAATATTATTCACTCATCTACGCCTGGGTCTCCCCAGTGGTCTCTTTCCCTCCAGTTTCCCCACCAAGACCCTATACACCCCCCCTTTCCTCAGCCATACACGCCACATGCCCAGCCCATCTCATTCTCCTCGATTTTATCACCCGCACAATATTGGGTGAGGAGTACAAATCATTTAGCACCTCATTATGCAATCTCCTCCATTCCCCCATTACCTTGTCCCTCCTAGGTCCAAATATTCTCCTCAACACCATGTTCTCAAACACCCTCAGCTTCCCTTCCACCTGCAATGTCAACAAACAAGTTTCACACCCGTACAAAACAACAGGCAAAATTATAGTTCTATATATCTTGATCTTTAAATTTTTAGATAGCAACCTGGAAGATAAAAGGTTCTGCACTGAATGATAGCAAGCATTTCCTGACCTCAACCTGCTCTTAATTTCTTCCGCAATAGAATTTTTATTTGTTAAAGTTGTTCCCAAATATTTAAACTCTTCCACCCTCTCGAAGGTATTATTATCA
>Ga0136643_10003524_pt1 | contig 21125 bp, 17 predicted proteins | sample TergutLab28metaG_FD_96883 | JGI IMG/M metagenome (GOLD analysis project Ga0136643, IMG submission 96883) | Labiotermes labralis P1 segment gut microbial communities from Petit-Saut dam, French Guiana - Lab288 P1 (version 3) (version 3) | ecosystem: Host-associated > Arthropoda: Insects >...
CCCCCCCCCCCCCCCCCCAGAGTTACATGTTTCTGCAAGTTCGGTTTTAATATTATGTACCCTCCTACTCCTAATTCCCGTAAGGTTTCTTCTCCCTGCTGGTTGTCTGACAAATCCTGTATGTATTTCTCACCTTTGCATCGCGTGCCTCACCTCAGCCTCCATGACTGGGTCACCCTAACGGTTTTTGGTGAGGATAGAAATTTTAAAGCACCTCATAATGTTTTATGTAGTCTTCTGTTACTTTTCCATATTTCGTTCAAGTCTGCTCCTACGCAGCTTTTTTCCTTTAGCACTGCAGGTATTAACACTTATGTAGTTATATCATAGCATATGAGTCATATATCACATGAAGATTATGTTCGTCTTCTACGCAGCATCAAAGCTCACTTTTCAACCACCGTGCAGTTGGTACTGAGGTATGGTGGGCGACATTAGCTGACATGGAAACTGGCGCTGCTGCCAACCATGTATTGTAATACGTAATCCCTCAGGGGCATTGCAGATTGAGGACGTACACAAATTTTGTTTTGATACTGTGTTAAAGTTGCTTAGATTTCACATCAAATCACTACTAGCTCACTTGTATGGAAGTCAGAAATTTGGTTTTTGTTAAGCCTGGAATGTGGAATTCTACAGGTAGAAATGTACCGTAAAAGAAGTGAGTTAGCTTTTCTGGAAACAAATGTCAACTTACCATAAGTACGAAATAAAAGTGATTGTTCAGTTATTCCAAAAACAATGCAGTCAACACACAACTGTCTTATTATTATAACTGTTTAGCCTGATGATGACTCTTATGGTCGAAACATGTAGCGTATTTTTGTGAAAGTGGATTTACTTTTGTAATAAAACAGTTGTGTTTGACTGGATGTTTTTGGTATAGCTGACTTAACGGCAGCACAATGGGACGTTATCTGTGAAGACTGACTACTCATTCATGACCCTTGTTTATGTCATGTCATTTTGAGCCAACTTTGGGATTTGTGGTGGACAGAATGGCCCTGGGAGAGGCTTTTTTTTAGTGCTTTAATTTTCCCTTGCCAGTATCATTCCACCAACGCACCATACACATCTATCGTAATAACTGATAGGGTCGTAATACACACACTTCAAAACACATCAAATTTCTGCTGGTTTTGTTCGAGTGTACAGTGATTTTGTACAGGTAAGTAAATAAGTAGGTAGACAAATAATACTGAGTTTTCTGTGAAAGAAGACAAGTTTCTTTCACATTCCAGGAACACCAGACTCTGGTTTTAAATGTTGATATCGATAATGTGAAAAGATCAGGTATCCCCCCTGGAGAAGGTGGTTTAATAATATGTTGGACCAAATCCTTAGAATTAACGCTTCTGGTTTGAAGCTGCTTTAAATTAGTGTCATTAAACTGTCTAGCTGTAAGGGCAATTCAGGTTAGCGGTTTCCGACGTTCCCAGCGACGCAGCTTCACATCCCTGAAGACCTGAAAGTTCAGCAACTCTGCCGTGAGAACCTAAGATCTTGCATCTAATTGTGACGATATTGTCTCATTTTTATATTCGCAGATTCGATGGTGGTATTTTAGAAAGAAAGTTCGTATTGGAATAAGGTACTTGTAACTTCATGAGGGGGTTGACTGTGTAGCGACTTCAAGAGAAGGCGCATATTTATGGTCTTTATTTATACAAACTTCGTTTCAGATGCCCTTACACGATCTTTTTTGAATTTTAAAATTTTAACATTTGTAGTACCTGAGCAAGCATAGTGACCTTCTGTTGTATAAACATTGAACTAAAGAATGCTGCGTCACTACGAAGGTGGATAGTCGTACAAAGCTAATTAAGGGGAAGAAATCGCTTTGATTTCTGAGACGTGGATGGCAGGATAATATTAGAAATTGATATTAAAAGTAGGGTATTTGTGTGGACTAATTTATTTGGCGTAGGATAGGATCCTTTGCGTTGCGGCCATCTCTGAAAAAAACAGTGGGCCGCCGGTTTCCATAAAAAGCACAGAATTTGTTGACTAGCTAGTCGATTGTTGGCGTCTGAAATTTGAGGTTCCCTCAGCGATGACATGAGGATTACACTTTACTGGTGTATTTAGTCTTTTGCCCTTTACACTGAGGCAGTAGTTTCTTCTGAAACACTGATGTTTGTCTACCAAAATACATGGTGTCACATCCCAGAAACATAACTGAATGCTGATTGCATCTTCATCCACTTGTTTGAACACTGTGTTGCAGATTTACCAGTTGGCTCGAGAGTCTGTTGTCTTGTTGCTTGAATGTAATCCTGATATTGGCCCACTGCTCGATTGGGTGGTTGACCGTTGTTACACCGGTACTTCCGACGTGGCTGATGGCTGCTTTCTGGCGTTAGCAACAATCTTCAGTGCACGGTAAGCTTGTTCAATCATAACTGCTTCTTAATGCTGCTTGACTGTTTTAAACAGAGTAGATACTTTTCGGAACATTGTATTTAGAAACTACATAAATTCTAAGACTGAAAACTTGAGCGTGGAATGAGGAATCGGGACAAAGGGGAGAGAAAAGGAAACCACGTGTTTGAGGTCGGTGCCTGTTTGAGTGTATAGTGAATCAAAATTACCAACCCCAGATACATTTGCGGCTCGAACAGGTGAAAAGAGCTTTTTGTATTGCAGTGACGATAAATGTTTTTGCACAGACACTAGTCGCTGATGCAAGCGTTCTAGCCACGCAGAAATCCAACACATCGTATCCGTATTCCTCAAATGCCTACCAGCTTTCAAGTTATCAATCCTAGACAGTACGAGCTGCCTAATCTACAAGCTTCTTCGAAATAGTTCTGTTTAAAAAGAATGGTATGTAATCAGTTAATTGTGATCTTTAAAAATATTGGGGTTGTAGGCCTTCGTGAGATTAGGTTTAAAAATCGATGTAATCTTACTATCTAAAACACGTTTAACACAGACCACTGATATAGTTTATCATAGATGCACAGACTTTTTAAACACCATCTAACCTGTTTACATTTTATCAGTGCAAAGCGGAATCAGCATAGCTCAGTCATTCTAGTGACTAGGTTACAGACTGGACGACTGTGGAATCGGGGCTTGATTCCTTACAGTCGCCCAGAATGTTCTCTCCCTAGGTTCATACTGGCTGTGAGATCTCCTCAGCCTCCCATCCAGCGGTTACTGGGGGGGGGGTCTTTATCTGGGATTGCAGCGGCCGGGCTCTAAATCCAACCAGTCACCTCCCTCAAGTGTCAAAGTTAAGAATGCATGGAGGTATACCTCTACCCCTTCTTGCGTCTTCATGGCATGGTACGTCATTAAGTTCAAGAAGACCTTTACTTGAACATTCTGTCACTATTATTGTACCATTACTTGATCAGCATATAGGCCTATTGATTTCTCGTATGGTCCTGTACAGAAAAGGGTGCGCGAATTTTGCGAAGAGGATAGAAATTTAAATGTTTTACTACTAATCACGGCTGATTAAGTCAGTAAACAGAGCCATAACTGGCTAATCTTGCGCCCTGAGCAAGAATATAAAATTGTTTCCCCTCCTCCCTTGTTGTCATAGCATATGTTGTGTTGAAAAGGTAAGTACATAAATAACAATGAATAATGATATGATGATAATAATTCATTGCAGTTCTGCTCACGTTTATTCGTCTGCTAACTCGCAGTCCAAGGGCTAATTACGGAAACAGCACAAACATATATTAACCCTTTCAAGACGAAGCGCAGACAGTTTAATTTAAAGACCCAGTTCATACCGTGCAGTAAACAGTTTTCATCTGTGTTATAAAAAACCAATCAGTTTATGCTGTAAGTGGCACAAGTCGCTGTTTGCTCTCAGATAGACACAAAACACATAAATACAGTGTGGGCAGAGCGTACAATTGTTGAATGTTAAACTTGTTGGTGCATCATGTAACCAGTAGACTTTAAAAGGTTAAGGGAGGAAAGTTAGCCACATTCATTATACATAAGATTTAAATAGAGAACATGAAGATCATTAGATCATTAAGTAGATGAAGCGACAACTAGAGGGAGCTAAAGACAAATCGTAATATTAAGTATTTTGTCTAACATTCATAGGTCCATCATCGCTAATATATTCGCAGAGTACAACCAACAAGATGCAACATTTCTCAATTTATTTATTACAGTAAGACGCTCTACATGTTTCAGACGGGGTTTTCCATCCATCATCAGGAGCTCAAAACTGCGCAAACAGCGTCAAGTATTTGTCAGACCATTACTGCTGCCTGTTGCTAGCCCAGCTGGGCTAGCAGCAGGTAGCAATAACGGGGGGGGGGGGGGGGGGTGGGTTACGTTTGGGATTGATCTTGTCTGGCTTAGGGTAAGGTCCAGTGGTGCGGTCTTGTGAATGAACTTGTTACAAGACTTCCATGTTCCGTCAAAGGCAGGGAATTAATTTCTTACAAGCCGAGCAACTATCAGGGTTTCAAGAATTATTTATCGTCGTCGGGACATAGTGTACTTTATTATTATTATTACTATTATTACTATTTATAATCTTTATGCACAGTGTTTACAATTACCTTCTAGGGTATATAGTGTTGCAGCTGTTCTGTATTTACAATCTGTGCCACTTGTAATGTTATTTCGCACGTGAAATATGTTTTGTATTTTAACATTAGTACTGTCCGCAGTATGTGCGCAATGCCCAGTATGGCTTTTTTTTGTTCCTTGACTTCGTACTTGCCCCGTATGTTGCTCTGGTATTGTCTGAATGATTTTATATGTTTACAGTTGCCCTATTATTACTTTTATCATTTTGCTTTCACATTTCACGTGTACTGAATTTCTGTTATAAGTTCTATATATTGTAGAATCTTTTCAGCTTTCTTAATCGAATTTTTGTCTCCTGAAATCGCAACATCTATTATTATTATTATTATCATCATCATCATCATTTTTAGGGTCGTCGATATTACACATTTTTAATACAAGTGGAATAGGTAGCCTATTGGTCAACACATTGTTGAATTAGACGCCTTCGTTTTACTTTACAGTTAGCGTACAGTTCCCTGTTGCAGGTTGCAATTCTCTTTGACTTTGAGTGGTATGTTCATTATAATGGATATTATTAATCATTCTGCAGCTTTCACATGTGTGTTGGAAGTCTCCAGAGAGAAGAAGTTATTTCAGCTGGCATGTTAGTGACATGCAGTATTACAGAAAGCGGAACTTTAGATAATTTCCGGCAGTGAACACTATGTTCAGTATATACGTATTTAAGTTGTAATGAAGTTTATCGGTGTGAAAAAAAAAAGTTAATCTCCCAACTGCAACGGACGTTTTACAGATGTATAAAAGTAACTTCACCTCGCTTAGTGTTTATTTAAACGGTAGCTCAGTCGGTATAGCTTCTTGTTACAGACTGGACTGTGAGAGGATCGAATCCTGGTGGGGGCCACATTTTCTGCACTGTCCAGACCGGCCCTGGGGCCCACCAAGCCTCCTATACAATGGGTACCGGCTCATTCCCGGGTAAAGAGGCCGGGGCGTGGCATTAAACAACCACCCCCATCTAGCGCCGAGGTTAAAGAAATAGTAGAGCTATATCTGCACTCTCCCTTTGGACCTTCATAACAGGCTATAGGATGTAATTTACCTGTGTTCCTCTTAAGACCTTTGCCTGTCGCTAACTTAACAAGTTTCTTTCGCATGTAATTAGGTTGCTGGCTTGCAACCCGTCCCCTTTCCCATTTTTTATTTCGCTGCAGCCCAAATCGGTTCTAGACTGATCCGTATTGAGATTTTTAGATTTCGCCCGTTTAGACACACACGCGCGCGCGCGCTCCCGGTAGGACTCCTTCGAATGAGGCTGCCTTCCTAGTCACAACAGAATCATGTGAACGTATCTTTATTTACTGTCCATTCTTCGGCAGATGTCGGCATAGTTCGTGCCTTTTCGTAAACCCTTGTTGCCTTTTTTCGACCACATATCGAACACTGGCGGGTTTAACAGGTGATTCCGACTGATTTAGTAAGTTTTGAACACCGCTGTACGGTTTACACCGATTGGTCAGTTATAATGACGATAAACTTTTGACACTTCGCGAGCTTTGAGGCTTCTACGGCGAGGAAATCGAGGATTCTGGTGTTCTGGGATGTGACATTGCGTCGATATTTAAGCGGCCCCCGACTTTAAGAATGAATATGTGACCATATTCAGTATTTCAAGATTCCTGAAGAATCTATTTTTCATCGCCCTGGTCGACTGAGATGCTGCTCTAAATGTTACTGCTTTTCTCGTCCTCTGAAAACAGAATTAGAATCGGAGCAGTCACATTTAACACGTCAAAGCGGCCTGTCTCTAATCAAGACAATGAAAGTGAGGTAGATGGAACTGTGTGTCTGTTTTAGGGTCGTTGGAAAAATTGCGATCGAAAACGACCGTTAGCTTTGTCATGTCTGTACGTCTGTCCTTCGGTCTTATGAAACAACTCGGCTTCCACTGGACGGATTTAATCAAATTTGATATTCGGATATTAAAAAAAAAACCTGTCAAGAAAATTCAAGTTTTATTAAAATCTGAATATTATAACGGGTACTTGACGCGAGCAATATACATTTTTGATTATGTCACTCTCAGTTCTGAGAATGAGAAATGAATTAGACAAAAGTTGTAGAGAAAATCAAAACACACACTTTTTGTTCCGTAACCTCTTTTCGAAAGTAGTGTCCTTTACGTGATAATGTGGAAAAATGTGGTAGAGCCAGACAAGCCACAGTTGTCAATTATGGCGCATGCGCAAAGCACGCTGGGTACCTAACGCCACAGACACACACTCATAATATTTAATACTTATTGCTTTTCCACTACAACAATGGTTGCACGAACGCACCTCAGTAGGTACTTGTACACTCCGTTCAACAAAAATCAAGTAGCCTGATATTTCGTACGTCCCGCTCAGGCAGTCACGTGACGTACAGTTGCCATCATAATTCGAGTCGTTTTACTTTCCCCATATTTGTGCATTGGTGGCTTTTCTCTGTCTTCAGTTCATTACAATGAATCACGCCGCGTATATATTAACCAAAGACACCAACGCATTCGCTTAATTTGAAGTTAATACATGAATTAAATGTCATTAATTTTCCGAGGCGTGTGGCTTGCTAGCTCTGCTTCCACGGATGGATGTTGCGAAAGGGTGATTGTTTGCCACACCCGGAAGTAGGCAAGCGCGTTAACGCGAGATGGCAATACTCTTCGGAAACAGACTACATTGGTTCGATTCCCAGTGTCAGTATATTTTTTTTCAATGTGTTTTATACTCACAAACACTCGATTAAATTATGCAGTAACGCATCCATTATTTAATTGTATGTTTCAAAAGTTATCTTTACTCCATTGGCAGGGTTAGAAATGCGAGTGACGCAGATATTTCTGTTATTTTTCCGTAATTCTTTTTTCTCTGTTTACCGGCATTCTGATTTAGAGAGTTCGTGTTCGAATGGGACTAAAACTAGGCATGTGAGTCTTGTTGCTTGCGGACCGTAGCGGGTCACGAGATCTGGCATTGGGCTGCACGATTTGAAACATTTACGGAAAGGAACTGTTGAGCGTAAGATGCGTGTGCTGGGGAGGTCTGGACCAAGGGTGGTTTCACTCTCGCCTTATTTCAGGGGTGTGGTGTGAAGAGTGAAGTACTGTTGGAACAGGTGCAGCACGATTTTAGCTTTCGAAACTCCCCACTTAAATTCAGGATTTTTAGAGAATACGTGGGCGTGTTTCATAAATTAAGTAATTTAATTAGCACATGTGTCTTTTATTGTAAAAATATTTGCGTCTATACTATGCTACATGTTTCGACCCTAAACGGTTGTCTGAGACGCGAATAAATAAAAAAAGGAATGCAATTAACCAACTGTCATTCCTATGAAAGAGATGTCTCTCTTAACTTTTACCCACTACAGTTATACCATTATGTAAAACATCAACCTGTCTCAATTGTATAATGTAAAAGTGTTTTGCATATAGTTGTGTGATTGTGACAGCATGTATGTTACAGTATTAAAAGTCTATTTTGAAATGTCACATACAGGTTTGTTACAAAATAAGATTATTGTATTTTTATTTTATTCTAATAAGAATTCTTTAACCTTCTTTTGTTTATATTATTTGTTTTTGTTGCTGATACGTAATTGTTTTGTTTTGTGAGTAAAATGGTTACGCTGATTGTGCACTAATATCTTGAATTATATGTTTATGGATGAATAATTTCCAAACGTATTCTTCGATAAACAGTTGACTAAAAGCTCCATTTTAATATTATCCTCCCATCTATGCCTGATTCTTCCAATTGGTATCTTGCCTCAGATTCCCCATCAAAACAATGTATGCATCTCTTCGGTCCCCAATACTTGCCACATGCCTTGCCAATCTCTTTGATTTTATCACCCAAATAATATTTGGTTAGTGGTACTGATCATAAAGATCCTCATTATATAGTATTCTCCATTCCCCTATTACCTCGTCCCAGTTGTAGTAGGTAAAAGTGTCAGAAAGAACTCTCTTTCGTAGGAATGACAGTTCAAAGCATTTTACTGTTTATTCGCGCCTAATGATGATCCATATGGGTAGAAAAATGTGGGATTTTATAGAGGAAAATATTGTTTCTATAATAAAAAGTAGATGTGTTGACTGAAACTGTCTTTATTATTTAAATTTCTAATTTGCTTGTCACGTAACTCGTATCTTTGGACTCCTTGAATAAATTGTATCATGTAACCTAATTCATTTTAACCCTTAAGTCTCCTGGTTACTTTACTTACCACCTGATGTGTGTGTTCCATATGATGCTAGTAATCAACACCGATTGTTGATCGGAACAACAATAACTGATTGGCAGATCCAAACGAATTTAGTATGTAGAAAATATAAGGAAGCGGCATACATGTCATGTTTACAAAATCCAATCAGTCGACTTAGCACTGAAATTTCGCCCATCTGGCATCCTTTGATCAGCTGAGAATTGTCTAAGTAATACGTTTGGACCCATGAAGATTCTCAGTTTTCTCTACAAATCGTGTTAGTGGTGTTGGGAATTTTAAAGGCGCGTGTTCTGGTTCTTTATGTTGTGTCTGTGGTCTGATGGGTCTGAGTTCATGGCTCTTTTTTGTGGTTTTAATTTGTGGATCATTGTAGTCGTTTTTTAATTTTTGTGTAGCAATTTTCTTGTTACTACCCGCGGACTTGATCTGTTCTCAGGCACATATCTTAACAAGTTGAATGTTTCTATGCTATCAAGTGACTGGATAGCTCGATGTAAGTTGTACACCAGGTCTTAAGACGGAAGCAGAGCCGGCGTTAGAAACTTTTTTTTTTTAATGTAGACGATCAGTGATTGATCTTTGTAGCGTTGACGTGTTTTGTTCTCTGAGGTACAAACTGAAATTTGTTTTACGATGTAGATGGATGTCAGTCTTCAGAGGGTTAAAGTACATCGAATTCTTAGTCTCCATATGGTAATAGAATGTGCATACACAGAGTTTTATCTGTGCGACCTAACAAATCAAAATGTAAACCAAGATGTTTTGTTGCGTTAGAAAACTGTTGTGCCTGTTGTAATTGACCTTGTAAACGCAAATTACGAAACTACGTTGAATTTGGCTTGCGTATTTAGTTTCAGTTCCACCGTTCATCCTATTTCGCGGTTAAATTAACCACACTTTTAATGTTCTGAAATGAATGTATCCTAATTAGTTAACAGGAATGCGTTTTGGCAACCCTGTACGCTCCAGTGCAGTTATTTTCTTTCGCTTTTCTTTAACATATGACGCTTTTCCTATTGATCAGTCTGAAAATATTTACCTTGCCTCTGATGTGAACTCAAGGACGTGTTTACTTCTGAAACATTTTTCTTCTGCTGTATTTTTAGGACTTCATACTTATGTTTAGGATTTGCGATGGTAAATAGCTTAATACAATCATGTTACTTTTACCCGAAGTTTGCAATAAGGACTCGTCGATGTCTTATTACATTCGGCTGGTAAATATTAACACCATATGCTTTAATGACTACTGTTATCAGTAGGTCACACTGCGTAAAAGAACAAATTTTACCGTATAACCTCCCATGAAGGCACAGAGGGGAGTACAGGTTTAGCGCTACTCTTTCTTTAACATCGGCGCTAGATGGGGGTGGCTTGTTAACACCGTGCTGCGGTCACTTTAGCTCCGGTAATGACCCGATACCCATTGTTTAGGAGACTGAGTGGGCCTAGGGCCTGTCTGGACGGCGCGGCAAGTCTCGCTTTTACTGGGATTCGATCAGCAGACCGTACAACCCATAACGAGTCGCTTTACCGACTACAATATCCCGGCTGACGGTCAAAATACTTAGCGCCAAACAGTAGAAAGATTAATACTTGTTTGGGAAGCATTTGAAAAGATATGTCATGACTGAATTCGGGCGAAGTTCCGGCCTTTTGCCGGAGTAGCTTTTGAAGACGAGACCTAAGTGTAGCCGTTCCGAGCGAGATTTGAACCGGGAACCATCCAATACAATTCAGAAGCGTTGCCGTTTGAGTCACTTTTTGAGTCCATCAGCAACGAAGGGTACCTATCGAAAATAAGCACTTTGCGGCCCCTGGATAGAGACAAGCGGAGGGCTTTTGTGAGCACAACAATGAACTTCGGGTTCCATAAAATACGGGGAATTTTCTGACTAGCTGAGGACCCCAAAAGAGCTGTGCTGCATGGAGTTAGTTGTGTGACAGGTATTGTTTAACTTACAGGACACTCGGTGATGGTGATTGCTTCCGTAATTTTTAAGCGAATATACAATTTTTTTAAAAAAATAAATATAATATCAATTAATAACTGAAATACGTGTATTTCGTGATTGTCCCACTTGAAGCAAAATTTTCCTACTTGGGAATAAGATGGTTTGGGCCAAAAGTATAGGATATACAGTATACTGCAGAATGTCGAAGTTAGAGAGCTTGGGATTTCGAACCTTCGCTATCACCGATTTTTAATAACACTGTTTAGACCTGTAGTGACTGGTTCCAGCGACTCAGAATGGTATCACATGACTGGGGAATCGGCTTCCCCATTGCTGCTATTGTCCAGCTCAGTTAAGCTTTGCCTTGCGTTAAGTGAGATTGACTGCTTTCGTGCTTAATAGAATGACACCCTTCTTCGAACATGTAAAGTGTTTGATGCTTCAGAAAATGTGTATGTTTTATTAAAAATAAAATTTTAGGATTTTTAAGGTTATTTTATATTTTTGCTACTGTTATTTGCTATGTTGATGGAATCAAATAGGCGTTTGACACTGAATGTGGGTTCCGATTTGATGATGTGCCTCGTCCTTGTAACAGTCCAGTGTACACGAGTTTCACCACCATCTAGTTGGACATTGACTTTATATTTATTGTACATAACTCCTACATGTTTCGGCCATATATCCTGGCCATCTTCAGGAGGTCACAAGTTTCCTCACCGTGTGCACGTGTTACCATACACTCTGCACATTTCGAGCAGACTCCCTGGAGATGGCCAGGATGTATGGTATATAGACTGCACCGGTCTAGCAAACTTGTAACTGCCTGAAGATGTCCGGGATATATTGCCGAAACATGTAGGCGTTGTGTATTGTAAATATAAAAATGCTATGCACCTAGTGGGCGATGAAATTTATGTATGTGGGTTCCGATATTCATGATGATTTTATCGGCCCCAGTTAATCAGGTACATGAATCCTGTACTATATACATGTACAGGGACATTACTGTATCTTACAACTTTAGCTGTTCGCTTCCTGTCGACTCGGTTATTCTATGCACACAAGTACACACACCGGCTGGCTTTCACACTGCTTGCAGAACAGTGTACGAGCAATCTTCTTGTCGTTTTGAGCATGTACTGTGACTGTTCACAGAACACAGAAGATAGTAGAAGTGTTGTGTAAATGCGAACAGTCTGCAAATACATGATTTTTTTTTTCAAACGACGGGTAATAGAACACGCTGAAGACACGCGCCTACCGCATTCGCGTAAAACAACTGTGATTAACAAACTTTTCGATACGTGTTCAATCAAAACTGAAGATTGTTAACTTGTGCTTTCATGAAGTGAATGGTGGAAGAATAGACCTTATATTGTCTCTCCCCAGCGGTGAAACGTGGTTTCGGCTCGGTGTAATATCGGAGGATCGTGTTTCTCATATTAAACTACTATGTGACGTTTCTGAGACCACGAATTTTACACCGATTTGTGACAAACTTTGTGATACCGTTCGATGAACACCCGTTCAATTACGAGAGAACCTATGCCTATGTGCTGCAAGACGGTTCTTCATCAGCTCACACCGCACGTCCCGACTGATCAAGTTGTCAGAAATGATCCTGCCGCAAGGAGAACCTGAAACATGGAGTATATTTTAGTTGTCATCGTGCTGACTCCTGTCTTTGCGGGAAATTGGTTCGTTTGATGAGAGCGCACTGGCATACAGTTGCCAGACATGTAATGCACAAGATGTAATAGCGTGGGTGTTCCTGTAGACGCAGAACGTGTAGCTCGGCATTGGGCTGGTACTTCTAACAGACAGGAGTTATTTAGAAGATATCACAAAATTATAGGTCTCTAGTGGCCGATAGTTCAGTAACGACAGTTGATAATGCTAGCTGTTTTCTGCGCACCTGTAAGTGATATTCTAGGAACAGGTCCTTCAGCCAAATGCTTCTCTTGGCGACAACACAAAGTGGGTTAGCAAGTTTTGTAGAAGATTAAGACTGCAAATAAAGCAACTATCATGCTCATCATCGCGCAGTTTATTTTTCTTCTTTATTATACAGCAGTTAACCTATCTTGATACGCAATGACAACGTCGTTGAGAAAGGCGTCATTAATTACAATTAAATTCCCGGAACGCCTTTCGGTAGAAGTTTACACAGGAAGCCGTAGTCCTTTACCATTCAGACGTACGGAGTTTTATTTTGGCGTGAACTGTGCTTGACGGAAAGCGTAGTGAGTCGCCTTGTTAAATTTCTTGTTTGTTTTCATTATACATTTTCCGAGAAATACATCATAATGGCTTGTTACTTTATAATAGGATAAACAATTAAGGTAACAGTTACATTAAATTTTTTAAGCTTGATGTTTATCTAAATAACACGCATTTTCAAATTCAGTTCATGTTTAATAAAAATGACACTGGGTCTCAATTACAAAGACAGTAGGTTAAATGGCGTTAGGAAAGAGCAGATGTTTATTCTGATTAGCCTACTAAAGATATAAAGAAACTGTGTGGGTACAGAAGAGTGCTTGATATCAGAGCAGGTAGTAACACTGTGTTTTGAATTATTGTGGCGCTTATTCCTGGGTTTGTTGCAGTGAAATTCCTGTAGAATGGTAGTTTCTGAACAGTCATGGAATAATCATGTGCATTGTTTTCATATTCCATCGTTTTAGTGATGATAAATCCGTTCATTGCTAGTTTTGAGAGCTCAAATATTTGCCACTAATGGGATCCACTGTGTCTTGTGGTTATATAAACATATCAACATCACAAATCACGGTCCGACGTGCGCCTTGTACCCATTAATTTAGTCTTCTTTAGGGATTCGAAAGGAAAGGCTAGTCAGGCAGTGAAAAGCATGAGTTCTTATGATGCGTATTGACGGGTTTTGTAGGCACTTTCGCATAATGACGAAAAGCGACTGTTCGCTTCGACGTGTCTGTCTGTCCGTCCGTCCATTCACATGTAACACCTCGGCGCCCACCGGGCGATTTTTCATGAAATTTGATATCGATTATTTTTCGATAACCTGTCGTGAAAATTCAAGTTTTATTAAAATCTGACAAGAATAACGGGCACTTATATGAAGAAATATCATAATTGCACATGTATTTATGATATTTCTCTTTAATTGTTCTTAGAGTGAGAAATGTTACAGACAAAAGTTGTAAAAAAAATCAAACACACATTTTATGATCAGTAATTTCTTTTCCCGAAAATCGCGCCGTTTATGAGATAACGTGACAAAACTTGGTAGAGTCAGAAATGCCACAGGTGACAGTATAATACGGCGCATGCGCAATGCGTGCTGGATAACTAAGGGTGTAGACACAAACTCAGAATATAAAATACTTACTGCTTTTGCACGGCAATAACGATTACACGAATGCCCCTCATTACGTTATACCTTCATTTTCTGTCCTGTTTTGTGAAAATCTGTCTTAAACACTGTTTCTCCCATTCACATTTCACCAATCACTTCACATAATCACGTGTAATGCGTAAATTCATAAGCATGGAACATCAGATGATTAATGGGAAAATGCAGAGACGTGATTTAAGTATTCATAGAAATTTGTTTAGCTTAGTAGGTGTTAAGAGCCACCGTCCCGAGCCATGCGCATTCTGTTTAGGTTCATCCTTTGTTAAGTGTCTGCAAATAAGCGCTCCGGACGTGGCTTTCCACATACGGAAAGGTAAAGTGACGCTGCTTGGCCGCCTGAGCCAAAAACTGACCAGTTTTTTTTTATGTATCCTGATGTATCATATCCTAATGGTTGCGTAAGAAATATTCGACACACCCAAATTTTGAAGTGTTTAATAAAGAGATGTTTCGACCTTTTGGGTCCTCATCAGGCCAACACCTATAATAAAAGACGTGAAGAGATATACAAATCCCTTTGGGAGTTGTATATCTCAATATTACATACACGTGTTAGGGATTTTTATTATTACGTAATTAGGGGTGAGACCCTTCTTAAGGCACTGTTGATGGAAAAAAGATGTTAGCATTACAATTAAGTACTTTACTCCTTATGATATTTTGCTTTATGGTGTATGCCTGATGATGACCTTAAAGGTCTAAACCTTTCGCTTTATTAAGCACTTAAAAACTTAGTTGTGTCGACTATTTCTTACGTAACCATTAGTCTCATACACACAACGGGGATATCCAATCTTAAAAAAGTACCATGTCCCATAAATCAGTTAATGCTGAAAATTACAGATATATTCTGGCCCGACCGTTATCGTGTGGCGGCCATACGAGGTGAGCGCTCTGGTCAAGTTCTCGCCGGAATTCTAACTAATCGTAGCTGCAATATATGCTAGACCGTACGGGCGCAACTGGTGCCATGCGCGTGATCTCCTTGCTTATTTTAATCTTAACGTACGAATGGACGCGCGGGAAATCCTGTCGCCTGTCAGGTTTATATATTTACTTGTTAGATTAAAAAGGTTTATGGCTCTGGCTGTGTTGAGGCCAGGATCAAGTTGCAGAGTAGACTCTTATCAGATGGTTTATTAATTGTACAAGTCAGTGCACCACATTTTCAAGCGTTATTGTTGTCAGTCGTCTCAGAAAGACGAATCTCCATAACCAAAATTCAGGTGATCTTAGCGGCCATGCGATTTAGTCAATTTCAAGGATTTAGATTACAACTAGAATGCGCCACAAAATAACCAACACGCTGTAGACATTGAGTTTATGTTAACATACCTTATCGCAGGTTTTCACTACGTTATTTTTAAAGAATATTTAGTAGTTTTATGATTACTGTAAAATGTATGATATTATGGTTCCTATGAAGTGCTCGGGGGTTCCCCGCATGGATGAAGATATCTCAGTGGCTTCAAATGAGTATTAAGATCCCGAAACTTACTTGTAAAAGAAAGCCACAGACTTCCCTTCCCATCTTCAGAAAACGACATTGTATTCAAGAAATAATCAAATAAAATACATGAATACAATAGAACTGAAGAGGGAATTAAATGGAACTTGATTAACACTTAGGATTACGTTCCTCCGGAATATAACAAGTGACAGGATAGCTGTTTCGCGACGTTTCGCCGCAGTGTAGCCATATTCAAAGGTCAAAAGAATGGGAGAACGTAGTCCTCAGATACTCAGCTGGGAAAACATGAAAAGTCGCTTGGATTAACACTAATATATTAAAATTATCTTTGCACCAGTTGTCAGCACTCTTCTATAAAAAAATTATTGGCTTTAGGCCGCGAAGTGTCCTGTTGCCTTCTTGTACTGTTAGCAGGTGAATATTTATATAGGCCGTTAGCTGTAAAAGTATTATTATTGCGACGAATAGAGGTAGGTAATTTCTTTTGAGAGCCGTCTGGAAATGTGGACACGCGAGACGTCTTGAGATAATATCAGCTGACAGAAGTAGGCCTAATGAACTTAACCAATGAATTACCAATGAATAGAAACGCGTATTTGATCTAACAGATATATATAAAAATTGAGTTCGCAGATTACACGAAATATTTTGCTTCTCCATATCCATGACCAGCAATTGAAGGATGTGCGAAATGTCTGTTTACTGTGCAAAACACAAAGGACAGATACATGTGCTCTGTAGATAAAATGCGGAAGTAATGAGTTTTTAGAGGAAGTGGTGTTTTAGGGTTAATGAATTTCACATGCTATGGGTTTGATCCTTTTGTGGTTTTTTGTGGTAACATCTTTACGTTTAACATCAGGAAATATCTTAATCAGATGAGTGGCCAACTCCAAAAGTACCTTGGTATTTCTGTGTTTGAAAGAAAATTTGTGCACTTGGGTGCTGCTTGTTTTTGAACCCTCACCACATATGAAGACGGTTACATCACTGTTCATGCAGTATCGTTCGGAGAGCGCGTTCATTGTACGAGTTCATTTAGGTTTTTGCTAAGGTGCAGTCTGGCGAGCGACTTCGTTCTCTTGGACCCGTGTTTGATCACTTTAAGTTTTGAATTAGAAGAATGTTTGCTAATTCTTTTCAAGTGTCACACTGATTGTGGCAGCGTGTATGCATGTCATGTATTTCAGATACTCATTGACCTTGGAATGTCATATTTGTAAACTACCACTTTGAAAGTTGCCACAGATGTACATCCTTTACGGTTAGCGACTTCCGTCGTGTCATGAAGTTCATAAATACTGCAACAGCAAGGCGCTCTTGTAACGGCTGCACGAGCGGGAGAGAGTTCTGTGTGTGTGTGTGTGTGTGTGTGTATGTAATGTATGAATGTATGTACGTCAGTACATATGTATGTAAGTAATGTATGTATGCATCTATGTATGTATGTATGTATGTATGCATCTATGTATGTATGATTTATGTATGTGTATGTATGTAGGTATGTATGTATGTATTTATGTACGTTCGTATGTATGTATGTTTGTATGTTTGTATTTTTTAAATTTATTATTATTATTATTATTCTGCATGCTCCATTACTATGGAGTAATACTACATGCATTGGTGGTTTCTTACATAACTACATAATTTCAATTATATAAGAAACCACCAATGCATGTAGTATTACTCCATAGTAATGGAGCATGCATAATGTATGTATGTGTGTGTGTGTGTGTATATATGTAAGTAAGTGTATATGTGTGTGTGTATAGTTATGTATGTATATGTTTTTATGTATGTATGTATGCATGCATGTATTTATGTATATGTATGTTTGTATGTATGTGTTTATGTATGTATGTAAGTATGTGTATGTACGTACTTATGTATATATGTAAGTATGTGTCTGTGTACCTATGTATGTATCTATCTTTGTACCTATGTACTTGTGTATGTATGTCTATGTATGTGTGTGCATGTATGTATATGTGTGTGTGTGTGTATGTGTGTGTTTGCACGCATTACAATATTTAGGTGGGCCGGGATTCGAATCTGAGACTTCCCATATACGGAGGAGGAGTCCAAACTACTCGATCTCGTTGCTAGATGAAATTTGGTATAAAATCATGAGTGATCTGAATGAAATGGCTTGTGAGAATAAACTTCAGTGGATGTAGCCGCGGACTGTTCATTGGTGGGTTCGGGAATTAGGAATGTTGCAGCTTCAGATCTGTTCCCGTAACGTTTGTTAGGGATGCTATGACTGCTGTATTACCGCCAAGTGCGAGTTGATATTTGAAGTGTAAAGTGTTGTTGTATTTGCTTTTTGTCTTACACGTTTTGTCAGTGTTAGCTGTCTTGAGGAGTGAACTCCTTCGACAAGTCCCGTACCAAAACGATATATGTATATGCTTAAATGAATTCTGTTTTAAAATAACGAGTGTTAAATGAAATTTTCTCGGGCAGACGGCCGCGTCAAGATGTGACGGTTTTCCGACGTTTCGGGAACTATCTCCGTCCCCATCTTCAGGATATCCTGGCGGCTTGGTTCTTAGTACACCCTGAAGATGGGGACGGAATTAGTTGCCGAAACGTCGGAAAACCTTCACATTCTGACGCGGCTGTCTGTCCGAGGAAATTTCATTGAATTCTGTCGCCGCGAAAGCTTCAAGACTTATGAGTGTTAAGTTGACTTGAACTCTGTGCTCATGGCCATCAGTTACTGTTAACTGTGTTGTTGACAGAGTCGCTGTGCTGTGAGTGCTTGCATGCACTTCAGCCCTTCTTTTCTCATTTAAATGGTTGAACCCCAACTATTTCACACATTTTCACATCTTAGTATAATATGGTTCTTCTGAGTTACGATCAGTCCAATGTAAAGTTTTTGCCATTTATTAAGAGCATGCCGTATTAAGCAGGAACGTTATAGAGCTGTTTTGTTGATTCATTAGGCTTACTGTTTGCAGTTACAATCCCTGTTGCAGTTGATTGATCTCATTGTTTCCCTGTAACACTCGTAATGACATTTTATGTCCTAAATTAATCTCTGTATTTCTGATTCTCAGCAATGCTCTATACAGCAGTGAATTTAAACGAAGCCCTCAAGCAGAATAAATTAGTTTCACGTTCGAACGCATTTTAGTTCCGTAACTAGATTTACATTGCTGATTGTACACCTTTTCGTCAAGACAACGCAAAAATACACGTCGTCATAATCTTGACGTCAAAAATAATCCGATAAAATCGATTGTTGTAACGGTGTCTTGTTAATGCTGCACGTACGCATAGTAGCAATATGTTGCATGCTTCAGAATTGATGACAAGATGTATGTCAGCTGACGGCAGGATGAAGTCCTGAGGTATGAAGAACAGTGAGTGGATATTGGAAAAAATAGACCTGCTTAATTTGCATTGTCCGTCACAGAGGCGTGGATAACCTTCCTGCCTTTATTTAAGTCTGCACACACGTATTTTAAATCGGCCGTTTGGTTGAAACCTTTCTTAAATCTTTGTAGACTAACATCATTGTACATTACGCAGACCGTCTGTTTTGTCATTGCCCTGAGCAACCCATCTGGTACGGGATGTTCCGGCGGATACAGACTTTTCATGGGATAAAGCTGCCGTGCTCGAGGAGACGATAAGGAGTGAAAGTTATTTGGTTATCCGGTGCTGTCCGATTTCTGAAAAAGCGTTGATTTTTTAAAGGTTCCTAGGCTTCGTCCGCTTGTCCTTCGACAAGGTAAACGTGTAGATGAAGGTGAGTATGGAGCATTGGTGGAGTGTTGTAGACAGGGGAAAACGAAAGTACTTGGACAAAAACGTGATAAACGTGAGACCTTGTATATGAAGATTCATTTTATACCTCACAAAGAACACGTTGTGCTTCCGGTAGAAGTGGAATGGGCAGTGCTGTATGGGGAAATACGGGATGTTGGTGAGAACACGTGTAAGAAAGCACTGTTTCTAATTCCCTAGTGTAGATGGGATGACTGTGTTAAAGTGGAACTTGAAGAAGTGGGATGGGGGGGGGGGAGAGGCCTGGGTTGATCTGGTTCATGATAGTGACAGGTGCTGACTCTTGTGAATGCGGTGATGAACTTTTGGGTTCCATCAAAGGCGAGGAATTTCTTGACTAGCTGAGGACATACTAGCTCTCAACGAAGGTCTGTTCCGTGGAGTTGTCTTTTTAAATCAAATATCCACTGATTTCGTCTTGAATTTTCTGTTGTTTTATGCAGTTTATTGGTCGATACACTTCCATTACGAATATTGGCGGTGGGATGATGGAGATGAGTTTCGAGTTGTGAAATAACTCGAAGCGGACAGGTCATGCTCCCTAGCAAAGTGCATTCTAAAGCGTGGCGCGAAAGAATGTGAGCTGCTGATCGAATACCTGGCGGCGCGGACATTGCAGTCTACAGATTGGATACCAGCGGTTTGCGATCCGGTGACCAACAGTATACGACGCTGCAAATGGAAATTGTTATTCTCTTCTTTTTTTACGGGGTTCCGTAGTGTATATGGGTGGTCTGTTTTCAGCCTGATTGGTTACAGACCCTTCTGTTCTTTAACCTTGATGCGCGTTGCGTGCGTGTGCTTTATTTCTTTATTTTCATATAATTTTATCCAACTGTTTTACTTCAGGGAGCAAATTAATTTTGAGATGCTGATTTCCGTTCAGGTTGTTAAATCCCGGCCATTATAGAATTCGGTGTGCGCAAGGATCCGACACTGTTCGTATCCTGGGCCAGGTGAATATTGCTCAAACATTATTTCTTTAAAATCCATTTTAATATTATCCTTCCGTTTAAGCCTATAACTCCAAAATGGCGTCTTTCCTTCAGGAATTTCGATTAAGATATCCTATGGATTTATGATTTCCCATACATGTTTATGTGTGTATTGGCCATTGTATTTTCCGTGATTTCTTCACCTAATGATGCTGTAGTGAATGATATACACGTATTTATTAAACTCCTTATTATGTAACTTCATACTGTCTTATAAGTGCAGATATTTTGAGTACTCTGTGAAATGTCAGACACCCACAGTGCGCCTATTCGTCGCTACGGATGTTCACTCTACGAATTTTTCCCCTTCACACACAACGATAAATTGTGCCCCATTTTAGGCGCGTTCGCAAAATTTGGAAGAACGACTGTTAGCTTAGTCATATCTGACTGTCCATCCTTTAGTCCGTCCGCATGGAGCAACGGGCTTCGAGTGGGCGGATTTTCATTAGATTTGATATTTGAGGATTTTTCGAAAATATATCGAAAAAATTCTTCTCGTTAAAGTCCAACGAGAAAAGCAGGTACTTTACTTGAAGATCAATATACATTTATGATCATATCTCGCTCAGTTTTTCTTCCAATGAGAAATGTTTCAGGCATAAGTTGTATATAAAATCAAAACACGCATTTTGTGTTCAGTAACGACCCCCCCCCCCCCAAAAACCTTGCCGTCTACGGAAAAAATAGAGGAAAAATAAAAAAACCAGACAAACAAA
>Ga0136643_10003526_pt1 | contig 21119 bp, 12 predicted proteins | sample TergutLab28metaG_FD_96883 | JGI IMG/M metagenome (GOLD analysis project Ga0136643, IMG submission 96883) | Labiotermes labralis P1 segment gut microbial communities from Petit-Saut dam, French Guiana - Lab288 P1 (version 3) (version 3) | ecosystem: Host-associated > Arthropoda: Insects >...
AAATTGTAATTGTGATAACCTGAAGATGGCCGCTTTAGGCCGAAACATGTAGTTATTTACTTTGCTAATAAATACCATCATCTAGCATACAATTATAGTTGTGTTTTCTGACTGAAATTAACTAACCATTAGTCTTTCAACACACAACAGGATAACACAAAGTAGAATTAGAAGGATTTGACATAGCAGACATGTGGGAAACTTCCCAGAAGCGCACTACCTATACCCACTACACAAGTCGGGGAGCCTCGAGGATTGATAGGATGTATGTTCCGCGCAACCTGAGCAGACAAAAACAGGGTGCGGAAACGAGAATCGCTGCGTTTACTGACCACCAGGCAGTGGTGATACGAATAGCCCTTCAGATCACCACCGTGCGGCGCGGACGCAGTTATTGTAAGATGAATACGGCTTTACTGGGTGAGGAACGTTTCCGGGAACAATTGCGGCAGTTTTGGGCAGTAGGGTCCATATAGACCAAAAACTACCCTACCATGGTGATGTGGTGGGAACGAGTGGCAAAAATGCACATCAAGAGACTCTTCATCTGTGAAGGGACTGTGAAGCGAAGAGAGGAAACACAGATGGAAAACTTCTATTACGCCTATCTTTATGACATACTGCAGCGCCCGATCCAACACGCGGAAAGGGGGCAGCATTAAATCATCTTAAAGCCAAATTTGTGAAACTCCACAATGTTAGACTGACACAGGGACATATTGACCTACGAACACAAGACATCTTCAATGAGGAACATATGTCCACTTGATTAAACGGAGACAACGGAGGGAGCAGAGAAAGATCTCGGAAGTGCAGGATTGGGATCACGGATGGCAGACGTCTGCGAGGGTTACAGTGGGTGTGTTCAGTAAACATATGCGAAGTAAATACTGCTCCATACAGGTTCATGAGGACAGTGTCAGGACAATGTTAGAGACGGGATACGGGTGTGTGCCTGATGCTTGGAGGGAGATACTGGAGATGCCAATTAGGCCGAATAGCTGAAAGCAGGGGTGTTCAAATGAGACAGCTAAAAATCTACCGGCAGAGACGGTATAGGACTGGAATTCTTTAAAAAACTTTGGGAAAACTTAGCAGGTGATATGAGAACACTGTTTACTCAGATGCTCCGGGACCGGCAACTATCAGAGCGTCAGAAACAATGAGTCTTAGTCTGTATCCCAAATAACGCGAGGCCTCATAAACGAGAGGATTATAGTCCGATAACACTACTCAATACAGTTTATAAAATATTAGTGAGACTGATATCCGCCGGTGTGCGGCCCATTCTAGCAGAACTGCTCCATCCTAGCCAATACTGCTACGTGCCCGGAAACACGATCTTCGACGCGGTAGCCACAGTACGGGATGCCATTGCCTACGCGGAATCGACTCGACGCCCATTTTATTGAGTATCTCTGGACTTCAAACAGGTCTTTGATCGGATCTCGCACACGTACCTCCCGACCGTCTTGCGTAGCTACGGTTTCGATTCGGGATTCATAGAATATATTCGAATGGTGTACGGAAACGCCACATCGGTCATACAAGTCAAAGGACATATATCTGCTCCCATCCCCACACAATGTGGAGTGCGACAGGGATGCCCCCTTAGCATGATAATCTTTGTCTTATGTCTCAAACCTTCGTTATACTATCTAGATGAACGCTTAAGGGACTTCGCGCACATGGGACGCAATGGAAGACCACGGTGATCGTGTACGCCGATGATGTCTCCATCTTGGTAATGTGAGAACAGTCCGAGACGCCATAGCCTCTTACGAGAAAGCAACTGGCGCAACGCCGAATGTTGCGTAATCTAGCGCATTGGCGGTGGGCACGTGGGACACTGCGTGTGATTTAATGGGCATACCCTATAGTGAGGAAATAAAGATTCTTGGCGTCAAAATGAGGAACACCGTGAAGCAGTCGGCGCTGGCAAGTTGGACGAGATTGACGTCCTTGGTACGCACGCAGTCCCGATGAGCGTAGAGTAGAGACCTCAAAATAGCACAACGCATTACATATGTACTGGTTTATGTGCTCGTCAAATTATGATACACTGCGCAAGTGTTACAGCACCCCAGTGAGTGCCTCCGGCAAATTATATCGGCCATTGCGTGGCATGTATGGCAGGGCGCAATTTTTCGAGTGCCACTATCAATACTGCAGAGGCGAAAAGAGGACGGTGGTTGGGGTCTGATTGAGGTGAATATCAAATGTCGCGCTCTCCTGATAACGAGGATCTGGCTTCAGGTGCAACGAGAGGGGACTATGATGGAGGGATGGCAGGAGTATTGGAGATTGCAGGGGATGCGAGATAATCCCTCCACATAAGGCAGATTCCCCGCACCCTCGATTACCTGCGTACCTACGTCCAGGAAATGGCGTATATAGTCCCCTACAAACTGGGTGAACAACCTCGGATATTGCGTAGGAGATTGTACTGGACGCTACGAGGGATGGCGGAGGCGGGAAAACCACCGCGCGTTATGCGCATCATGCAACTTAATCCGTCTGCAGATTGGTGAAGAATATGGACCAACTTGCATGAGTTTTGGACGACAGAGGCAGTAAAGATAAACTGGTATGTGGTGATACAGGACATACTACCCACTAATGAACGTCTACATAAAATTCTTCTAGTCTGCTTACCTCTTTGCGGACATTGCGGATAACCAGACACGGCTCAACATAGAGTAACCGCATGCGGCGAGGGGGCGAGGATCTGGCTCTGGACCAAACGACGTAGAGCATGGATTCTGCGCATTGACCCGGCCCATATACCACCGGACTGGACAACGAGACCCCAGTTCCGGTTATGGCCACCTCAGCGACACTGAGCTGTGTCATGAATACTGGCCCAAATGGTGTGGTACAGAATTAAAGAAAGCCGAGCATGCACTGAACAAGATTACAGCGACTTCCTGCGACGGACATGCTGGAAGGCGTATTAGGACAAACATCGCCGGACCAAAGTTGAGAAATATCTTGAGATCCTATGACCACGATCCCACAAGAGGGACACAACGTGGATCGGCAGCGTCGGGGGTGCCTCTTGTTACAGTGCTTTGGCAATGGTAGGAGTGGAACGGTAATCGACCCATGTAAGTATGGTGCGTGGACCGCAGGGGCATGAAGGCAAAGGAGCATAAGCGTTCCCTGGCCATTAGGTGGAGGAATGGATGTCACTCAGTGTTGAACATGGGCTGCAAAGTGTGTCAACCTTGCACTATTGTGCAGTGTGAAATGAGGGGGCAGGGAAATGTATGCGAGTTGTACGAGTATAGTGTACGAGAGAGAGGTGAATCGGAAAGCACGGTGATGTGGGGGAGTGATAATGTCCATTGGCCTATGAACAATCTGACTGCAGGAATGATGCTGTCAGTATCTGTTACATATGTGCTGGAATGTAAGCAATGTACCAGAATAAATGAATGTTGGTAATAAAAAAAATCCCGGTGCGGACGAGATTTTCCGCCCGTCAACACCGCACCTGGGGCCCACCCAACTTTATGTAAAATGAGTACCTTGTGTTTCCAGGGGGTAAAGTGCGGCCGGGCCGTGCTGCTGACCACTCACCCCCTTCTAGTGCCGCGGTCATGGAAGGGTAGACCTATGCCTCTACACACTCCCTGGGGCTCACCGGTCCTGTAACGGGATGACTTTACCTTATATATATATATATATATATATATGAAGATTCAGTTCGTTCCTCGCAGAAAACACAGTTTGCTCATTCAGAATCCAGCAGAAATTGTGAACTAATTTTAAATAGGAATACATTTTGCTGAAAGGGTTTAGTTACAATTTCAGTATGTTACAAATTGCTGCGGTACTTAAATGTGTTTTAAATAGTTTCACTTTTGTGTACAATTTCTTTTAGGTGGCCACCACCGTCCTGAGTGCATGCGTACACACGAATGGAGAAGTTGCGCCTAACTTCTCAAAGTGTTTGTTCTGAAATGTGGACGATTTCGTCTCGTATGGCTTATTTGAGTGCATTCAGGTCTACAGGGCGTCTACTGTACACTTTACATATCAAACCCCCCCCCCCCCCAAAAAAAAATCAAGTGCTGCTAGATCTGGCGAAAGAGGAGGCCATTGCACATCACCGCAACGAAAAATCACCCGCTGCGTGGACCAGCACCATTTTGCTGAGAACACAGGTTAAGGTTGCTGGAAACCTAAGGGCTAGAGACTCATTGATCATCTCCTATAAGATTGCGATGTGACATTGATGACTTGTCCGTCTTCGTCCTCAAAGAATTATGGTTCATTGACTCCCCTGGACCTAACAGCACATCAAATTGTAACTTTTGGGTCTTAAAGGGGACGATGGTGAATTTCGTGAGAATTTGCAACTGACAAGTCACGAAAGTTCTGCTTATTATCTGTGCCATGTAAATGAAAGTGCGCCTCATCGCCCATCAGAAGTTTGTTCGGCACGTCTAGATTTTCCGGTAATATTGCCTGAAAAAGACGACAAATTGTAAGCATACTTCTTTCTTTCGATCCCTCAAAGAATGTGCATCTCGTAATTTGTGTGGTTGAAGATTCAGGTTACCAAATAGGATGCGTCGAGCACTCATGACAGACATGCCTCCCTCTGGAGCGTACTCACTGGCAGGTCGCCACGGACTACGGCTGATGGACGCCAAAACTAGGGCATTGCTGTCGGGTGTGCGAACTGAGGACGGCCGACCACGTGGCTTTTTACACGCGACAGTCTTCTTCACGCCACTGCTCTATGCATTGACGGATTGCTTTTTGAGATGGGGCTTCCTATCGATTAATTTCATGGCGAAATCCGCGATGTGTCTGAATTATGGGCCCCGTCCAAAAAAAAAACAGTTCCAGAGCACACCACACACATACACACACACACACACACACACACACACAAACACACACACTTTCTCTAACTCCCCCAGATCTCCAAGTCGACTAATTCAGGAAGGTCACTGCTTTAGTTAGAACACCTGCATGCCATGAAACCCTAGAGGAAAAGCGCGTAACTCAAATTTAAAAAAGCTTCACTATTTCTACCGGAACCTGTATTGCAGAGTGTTGAAGTCAAATGCTGCGATGGAAAAGAGTGATTGCTTGTTATGAGGATCACACAGAATACATAGAATATCATACTGACAAAATGCAAGTGATTTGGGTTAGAAACGACTCTATATGTAGTTACCACTAGGATTTAAAGTATCAAACGATATGGGTGAAACCAGTTAGCTCATTTGATACAATGATCAGATTACGGGCTAAACTACAGACGAATTGTAATTCCTTTAATGGCGGAGGCACAAGTTCCTGCTCTGCTCCAGGCGTGCTGTAGTATCCACCGAGCGCCCTATTCAGTGGATAGCACTTGAACTGTTTATCGGGGCGTAAAGCGACCGAGAGTGAAACTCACCTCACCTCCGGTTACAGTCGACGTGAGGAAAGCGTGGTGATGTACATTGTCTCCTTCAAGTGTCTATAGCATGTTGCAGGGACAATTTTGCCTTCGACTTTTAACTGCATATTTTAGTCAAGGAATCCTCAGTTTTGGATTCTGTAAATTGATTGTAATTGATTATGAAAGAACAACGATATTTATATTTGTTTTCACTATCTTCAGAGCTAGACAAAGTACGTTAAAATCCACGTACGTAATTAATACAGTTCAGATGTGAATTGCTTGCTCGCGATAGAGGTGACCTTGAAAGGTACTCGTAAACATGGTTGAGCTTTCATGTTTATCTAAACTGCATTGAAAGATATATAAATAAACGAAATACTTGCACATTGTTACCAAAACCAAGCCGAAAGTTGTCATCTTATATCAGCAATTAGAACCAGGATATAAACTTCAGATGAACATGGAAATGTCGTGTGTTATGTTCAGGTTTGTAACGCTTTGAGTGTGGTAGAAATACAATAACATGTCTTAGGAACGAGCCGACTCTTTCTTCTGGGAGAAAAAGGACTATTATACCCTGAATTTGGAGCATAACATTTGTCAGAAACTTCAATAACTCTCTTCCGTAATTTGTGTTGTCATATCCCAGCACACGGCAAACTTTCGAACTGAAAATTTACAAATTCGAACATACCTTTCAATTGCATCTTTTACTGATTAGCACATTAAATAAAGTACGTTAGTGGATTTATGAAAGAAGGTTTGGGAGAGGCATAGAATATCTAGGAATGCACTAGAAAATTTTAATGATTGACCTTAGACTACATAATTATAAACACAGGCATACGCATACTCAGATCAAACCACTTGTTTATACAGTACAATTGATATTAAAGTCCACGTAATTGTTTTTACTCAAAAGCTGCAAAAACGAAGTGAATGAACGTTTTATATTTTCAGTTTGCCACTCCATGTACGTGTATTTCCTGACCGTACTCTGCATACTGCTTAGCAGACCAACTGCTGCACTGATATTGCCAACGGAATATTTCATTGTTGACAGAATTTTACATTATATTAACCTTAATATTGACCAGATTTTCTTATGATCGTTTAATTCACTTTATATAAAAAAAAAGTTTAATACGAAACGACACGTTAAAAGAATGGATAATTCCATTTCAGTTTACAGGAACATTAATATTTTTCACGACGGTTGATGCGTTACTTTCCGGTTTATCCAATGGCCGTGCTTTGCCATTTTGCGAAGCCCTAAGACTCTTATCTCAATTGGTTAATTAAAGAAACCTGCTTCCAACTTTTTTAACTTACTGCTTTATTTGAAAATTCTCTCATTATCACTAATATAAAGACAATTATACAGGAGATAATGAGTCTTATTTGGCCCACGAAAATCAGGGCTGGAAAATGCTTGATCGGAAGATAATGTGCTCGTTTTCAGTTAGCCGTAATAAATAATCAAGGGAACACTAACACAAGACGAATCCTTAGCATTTCTGGAAGTAATAATCAATCCACGGTTCTCAAAATGAGAAGAATGTATTGAACGTAGGCTGGGACCTTCTTCTTTCGAGATTAAAATATTAGCAGATTAACGAGATTCATGTTAAAAAGTAAAAAGTTTTAGGTTTTTAAATGACAGTTGGCGGACTATTGTGAATGCACCCATAAACCTTCGGTTTCCATAAAAGTGGGAAATTCCTTGACTAGGTGAAGGCCTCTTAGCTTCTTAGGAAGGACCCAGCACCTTGCAGTAATGTGTCAGTTCTAAATTGTTTAAGCGATATTAAATTACTGAGGTTTAGGCGGTTGCTTTATTCTGGGAAAACTGTGCTTCCTTTACAGGTCATCCTTTGAGTTAAACAGTGAAATGTAATTTTGATGCCAATAACAATTACTGCTAACATTGTTCATATACAATCGCCGAAGATACCGTGCAATTTATATTTTAATTAATTAACAATCAAAGAGGAAGTTCCGCCTCAGAATGCTGTTTGTATGTTTGAATTAGTGACTGTGTTACAGATACCAGCAGGCCTAATATGGCTACATGCTAATTCGATTTAGTCGAGCCCAGAATTCCTGCTTATTGCAACATAGTAGACAAAGTCTGGCCTGTTTTAAGGTTTAATCCCAGCATTTACTTGGAATAACTGAGGAGAATCTGCAAATATGTTAGTCGTATAGCCGTATCTTGTCCCGTAATTGAAACAGACACCTTCAGAATATAAATGTCAAATCCTCCACAGAGGTACGGTAAGGATATTTGAGACATAATTGCTATTAAACTTTACGCTTCTTTGTAAGATGAAAAATGATGGAAGTAATGTGGAGAAATACAGTGCCTTGAGCGTTATACACGATGAAGAAGACGGTAGCTTGTTCTCCAACGTCGCTTCCTGTACACCAGACAGTAATATCTTATATAGGGTAGTTTTGGTATTCTGATAATGTATGGGGTAATATTGGATCAGCAGAGGATGAAAAAATCGCTCCGCGTCTTTCAATGAACACCACAAATATTAAATTAATTCATAATTTTTTTTTCTTTCGGAAATAAGCCTATATGTTGCTTACACTGACGTCACAGCCACATTACTCTTGTAGAGAAGAGACTTGCAGCTTCGTAACCATAAACATTTTGTGGACATAACTGCGCATAGTCCAGTGTTTGTAGTCACGCTGTAAGGTCTACAACTTCTCAGTCGATATGACTTAGAATATTGATGGCTGTAGTTATTAAACTGAATTTTATATTTTTTTATGGTGAGACTAAATTCCGTTTTATTCTTTGAGATATCTGATTGAATTTGTTTGAAGAACAAGTGACTTAAAGCCGATGATAGTCTTTAATTAGCAAATTGATTCCGTTTTCTTCAGCTACTGGATATAAATGTTACTTAAACGGGCACCTGGGCTCTTATACCACTTATAACCCTTTTGGCCCTTTATAGAGCTCTATCAATATTTGGTTTTCGAGGTCGCCTGGACGATTGCTGATTATCTACCGGGGTGCTGATACGTTCTTAGCCCGACCAAAAAGGAAGCAAGCTCGGAAAATTGGCAGGGACGCGCGCGATTTCAACAACATCGAGACGCGAGCTATAATCAAGTTTATTTTTTTCCTGCAAGGTAAGGCGCCGAAGGAAATTCACGCCATTCTGACAGAAACAATAGTTTGTTTCTTTCCTGGTCGGGCTAAGGACTTATCTGCACCCCTGTAATGAAGATCGCAGTCCTCCCATTCACAGCCACATGGAGCTAGCAAGACGATCTACACTACTTTAACATTTTAAAGTTTTGTGGGTGGTTTCATCTGTGTAACAAGAGAAAATGCGTGCTTCTGCCGCATACAACGGACCAATTAGAAAGCACTATTTTAACCACCTTGAATCCTCCCTGATAGTAGCACCCATAGAGTGCCGAAACATGTACGAGGAGATTTCGTGCATCTATTGCGCATATATTCCAGTGCATGTAAGGTTGCTGTAATAACTTAATTTCTACATTATGCACCTTAAAGTAATATTAGAATAAATAATTTAAATATTACAATTTTCTATTGATCATCAATCAACACGATTATTCCAAACATTAGGCGCTTTGCATTGTTCATAGTATTTGACGTGTCATATAAAAGTAATTCTAGGTTACCGAAAAATGTGAACCTTCAATTTGAACCCTTGAAATGTAAGTGGTTGTTTTTTTATGTACCATCACATGTAGCATCAAAACATTCTACAGTATGCCACAAAGTGCATTTTGTATATTGTTTAAGAGTATCAGAGCAAACTGCGTTTATTTTTGTGTATAACACCTACGCGTAATTATTGGTTTGTAGACAGAGGCAGGCTCTATTTATTTCTGGCAGTAATTGAATATTTAAATATAATGTCACCCTCTGTCTTATGAGTAAATTGTGGCTCCCAGACCTTACGTAATCATGTGGTTACACCACAGAGCTTCAGGCGATTCTTGGATGTTTGTAACCCTCCGGCGAATAATCTAACACAAACAAAACCAAGTTAACTAAAATCAGAACCATCGCTAAAAACCACCTTAAGGATAAAGAAAAACTGTTCGGTATACCCAAAATATTAACGCAACCGTCCAGACATATCCTCAGTCTCCAGCAAATATGGAGTCCGTTACCTCTTCATCTGCCTTTTCAGAATTCACAATAACATCAGGTGGGAAGATTACATATTCCCCCAGAAATGGTACTGCAACATAATTTAAGAGTCCTAAATATGTCTAACTAGTGATTTGCCCTTCCGACACGTAAAGTGTAAAGTATTGCAGTTTTGGAGGAAGGAAGAAAACCGAGAAGTAATGTGCAGGGAAGCCTGTGGTCTCAGCAAGAGCTTTCTCTGAAAACCAAAACTGAGAAGAAAAAGTGATGGATAGTGACTGCACTCTCATAACCACCTAAAGAAAAGTCGAGGAAGAGGGAAACAAACTCTGTCGTGTCAGAAGCTGTCAAAAATATAACTTAGCCTTCGTCTGTAGATCCTGGCAATACAAGTCGAAGGGCCAATCATTTCTTATCCACTAAACGACCATCAATTTTCCGGATGTGATCGTCCACCTGCACTTTGCAGCAGCCTTGACAAAACCAATTAAATATTTCGTGCTAAATACCAGGATATATACTTAAAAAGTACTGGATTTGCCGAGTTTAACGATGAGCAACTGCATCTTTGCTGTACCATGTCTTCATTGCGCGCATAATGACAACTGGGTTTTATTTTCATTCGTCCGTAATATCACGACGCATGTCGTAATATGTGCAGGGTCTGCTAACGAGTGAAGAAAATTCACATTTCCTACAGGCAGACTTCATTTGAAGATTTGAGTGTCAGTTTAATTAACCACTTAAAGATGAACCTTTAACTCAGTTATAAAGATTCAGTTCGTACCGCGCATAAAAATCATTTCGCCTCTGTTAAATAAACCTTCAGTTAACCTTTTAAAGCCTAGCGGTTTCTTTACCTACCAATAGTTTTAACATTCCAAACTTCTACATGGTGCTCGCTTTGCGTTGAGTGTTTTGTACGGATCTCAGAACAGACAGCGGCCTTTGCTTTATACGTCATTAACTGATTGTTTCTTATAACTGTGGTTGAAAGTGTTTACAGCGCGGTACGGACTGATTCGTTATATAGTTTAGTATGTACAAGGTTAATGTGTGTAGGGAACTAATCTCTGTTGTGTTCTCAGTCACATCAACTACATAAATGTACTGTATGGGCAGAATGTAGACTTTTTTAGTGTTAAAGACTTAAGTATTATAATTCGAAAGTTTGCGAGTGACGCATATTGAACGCCTCGCAGATGGTTAGAGCTGTATTCGCGCTTCAGCCCGAACATTAACCGAAGTCGCGAGCAGTATCAATCAACGAGCAGTCATTTGAAATACGCTGTAAAACATCACAATATCTCTCTGTGAAATTATTTGCTCCGAGTCCTTCCTGTCCGCCATCAGAATATTGTGAAATATTAAGTGTACTGAAACAATAAATCGAAATAATTTCGCATAGGTTTTGTTGTCTTGCCGGTTTTAATTTTGGGAATGTTATCTTTTTATGATTTAGTTGGATACGAAATAACGCGCATTTGAGATTTCCAACAACAGACTCATTATTTGTGCTATTTAACGACACTGCCAGCTGTTAAGTCTATGCAGGCAGAAGGCTGATAATTTCGAGGATTTTAAGAATACGTAACTCACAATAGTATACTTGACACAGTCGACAGAGGTTACTCATATCAGGCCTAATCTGCATTTGGCCGACTGTGTTAGATTTACTGTTGTCAGTGTAAGTTCGTTTAGTAGCAAAAGGGGGTGCATAAACTAGAATACGAGTAATATAATTATCCTTTAAGAACCAGTCGTTTCTTTACACATGAATATACTTCCAATTCATAAATTGGTTATGACCCAAAGACCTATTATAAAACTGTTTATTACATTCAAATTTTCAGTTCCAGTACCTAAATTTACTTCTAATTTATATCTATTTTTTCGTGTCTCTAACCCTGAACATTATACGAGCGCACTGTGCAAGGCGCCCTTTTGAAAGTAGCCTGGAACTGATTGTTAGAATGTTGTAACCATCAGATACAGAAATGTTTTGTATCATACCAAAGGTTTCAAACAGTGTATATGGAATCAGTGTGTAAACTACAGAACACCCATTGAGCAAGCTCTAATAAACGCAGTATATTTAAGGTAATGAGTTTTTATGGGTATATATAGCGCACTTCTTCCTATACACGTATTTTTCATTGCAAAATTGGATTAGTTAGATTGGCGATAACGGCAAATGATGACAAGGACAGACAGATCACCTAACATGGCGAGAGAAAGAGAAGAGAAAACGTCGCAAATAGATTTCCACCCCCTTCATCTGAAGCTTCGGTGGCTGTTGGTTTAAGTAATTATCAACACCGGTGGGGTGGAAAGGAAAAAGAATGGAGGGATGCCAGATTGGAAAGGAGGGCCAGTAAATGAGAGGGAGCGAATGAGATAGTGAAATGTAAGAGCACTTCGCACGTGATCAATATTTCAGAACTATGAATAGGAGCGAAAGTTCCTGTGGTATATTCAACCCCTCTAGTGCAACCCCCCTCCGCCTCCCGCCGCCGACGCTGCTACACCTTCAACATTGCTCTGAAACGTAGCTGTCATCAAACACGACTCTAGCGTCCTCGTCCCTTACATTTCGTTAAGAGTTAGTTGTGTGTGGGTTCAGTTAGTATTAGCATGGCTGCTGTCCGAAATGTTTTTATATGCAGAATGTCATAAACGTGACTGAAATTAGGAAATCATTTGGCAGGAAATTTATTAAACTTCCTGGTACATGGACAAGAGTTAAGTCATAGGAAATGGAAGGGACTCCACTAGGTGTGCATACAATTATATTGATATAAATTTTCCTCTGTTTTGCCGGATTTGAAACTGTGACTACGACGCTGCAAACGTTTCAAGCTTTCCAGTGTGTGTGACGTCTTGTAGAGTACCCGACGTTAAGCTTTCCGCCTCCATATTTAATGCGCAATATATCTTTTTGAGAAAATATTTTCAACACTGGAGTTGTAGGAAGCAAACGTCTGCGAAACTTCGTTAAGCGTATACAGTTGTACAAGCCGTGATATTGAAGAAGACTTAAATCTGCACCATCTAATTCATTATTCACTGATCAGCCTGTCATTATACAATATGCACAGTAATACGTTTTGGGTATGTAAATAGTCGCATTTGAAATAATAAAGTCCTGAGATCGATGGAGACTGGGGTGTAGCTCCAAGCCAGTCTCAAGCAATCCCCTGTTTGATTCATCTCTACTATTTTAACGGGTATGTAACTATATAGATAGCCGTTTTACCGAACATACATTTGTTTGTGTATTATTCTGGTATGTTATAAGTTAGGTATATTATTTTTATACATAGAAGTCACACACAACATTTAATTACACTGGTCTACAAAGATTTTGGCCCATGAGGAAAAATGTCTGTTTCTGATAGGTTTTTGGACGCTGAATTCGAATATGCTTCCAGAATTTCTCTATCACCCACACCCTTCGCTCCAGGTTGAAGAGCTGGAATCTTCTGCGCCAGGACACTAAGGTGTGTTTTTACCGTGGGCGCCTTGAAAAATTCAAGTATTTATTCTCCCAGGAAGATGGTGTAGTATTTTGGAATTATGTTTATTCCAATATGGATGTTCCTGGTCATGAATTTAACCCAGATCAGTGACGATTGTACACTGATTCGTCAAAAGTGAGCTTGAAGGTGGTTCTACTCCACAACGGAAATAAATTCCCCTCCGTTCCTTTGGCTCATGCAGCCTACATGAAGGAAAATTATGAAGGCATGAAGCTACTTTTAGGAAAGATTAAGTATACGAATTTAAGTGGAAGTTATATAGTGATCTCAAGGTTGTGGCACTTTTACAGGGAATGTAACTCAGGTACACAAAATATTGCTGTTTCCTGGGTGAGTGGGACAGCCGGGACAAGAAGAATCACCATGTAAAAAAACTGTGGCCTAAACGAATATGACTCTCGCCAGGGGAGAAAAATGTCGTCAATCTTCCTCTTGTTCTTCCGGAGAAAATTTTTCTGCCCCCTTTGCACATAAAGCTGGGCCTCATGAAAAAAATTTGTGAAAGGTATGGATAAAACCGGCCTTGGATTCGAATATTTGAGGAATAAGTTCCCAAATGTGAGTGACGCAAAAATCGAGGAAAGTATATTTATAGAACCCCAGATCAGGGAACTGATGCAAGACAAACAGTTCGACGAAGACCTGAATGAGACTGAAAGAAATGCATGGTCGTCATTTAAGAGGATTTGCAAGGACTTTTTAGGAAATCACAAAACCGCGAACTATCAGGATGTTGTGCAGGACCTTTTGGCTTCGTACAAAGCTATAAGATGCAATATGAGTCTCAAAATCCACTTTTTGGAATCCCACTTGGATTTTTTTCCAGAAAATCTCGGCGAAGTCACTGGCGAACACAGTGAAAGATTTTCTTAAGACATTTTGGCTAAGGGAAAACGGTACCTAGGCAAGTGAACCTCAAGTATGTTGACAGACTATTGCTAGTCACTGAAGAGGGATGCACCTGAAGCCAATTACCGGGGAAAGTCATACGCCTCTACATTTTAGAGGTAAGTTTCTGTCTGTTTCATTAGTACGTAAAGTGCCATTTTGCACAAATATAGTCCTCTGTATCTTTGAAACTCTGCCTGATAGAAAAATTCTCTATGCATATCTGAATTCAGCATAAAAAGTAAAACACCTATTGAAGTTCGTGGGCCAAAAAAAAATATTTTTAAATTTTGTTGTCCAGTGGGACAGATTGAAAATTAAGGGCGTTCGGGAATTATGGGGTTTTATTTAACGTTTTATAATATCTTTAATGTAAATTTAGAATAAGTGTTATTTAGTGATAATATTACAGAAGTTCTTTTAACATTATATAATCCGACATTTTTACGACAAGAGGGAGAACATGAGACATTCATTGTAATTTTAAGAGTTTTTGTTTATACAATATGTCAACTTGTTGTATTTTATCAGCATTCTTGTTAAAGTACCACGATAATGGTTGCGACTGCGACCGAAACATGCTGGTAATTATTAATATACAGTAAAGTTTATCTCTCCAGTGTGCATTTGTTGTTTTGCTACGTAAATTTAAATGTTTAGAGAAAGTTTAAGGCTCTGGGACAGATTGAAAATTAAGGGCGTTCGGGAATTATGGGGTTTTATTTAACGTTTTATAATATCTTTAATGTAAATTTAGAATAAGTGTTATTTAGTGATAATATTACAGAAGTTCTTAAAATTGCCCGCTTACGAGGCGAACATGATTCTGAGCACAGTGTTGCCAATTAATTCAGATATACATATAACAAACAAACAAATGCACACTTGATTGACAGTTTATTATACTGTTCTATATTTACCACTCCTGCGTATTTCAATGCCAACGCGTCTTCCTCAAGAGCTCTCACTCTGTACCTGCTAAGGTACATAAACGTGTTAATGCAGGCATGGTGTTATTTTAAAAAGACTTTTACATTCATTTCTAGACTCGTTAAAACATTAAGACCGGCTTGGCTGTAATAAATTACATTGTCGTGATGATTCTAGGAAAATTCTCAAGTGGCCGTATATACAGCCGTTTGCTGATGTTGTCGCTACGTCAGTCCGGTGTAAGCTGTCAATCAATTGTGAATTTTTCTGTTTATTATACATAGAGTAAAAGATGCGCTGTACAAAAGTTAATATACTTCAGAAATACACCATTTTTAAATGTATATTTAAGTTGCGGGCAGGAGTCTTGACAAGATTCTGTAACAAACTTCATCATTAAAGAATACAATTTAAATTAAAAAGCCTTCTTTTCTGGTACCGATTTTTCCTAAGGGTTATGGAATGGCGTAATCGTGACAGTGCCTACTGAACGAGCTATAGACCGAGCAATCATCTTGCAAATCCCTGAAGGGGTCCAGAAGTGGTCAGAAATTTTTCTTCATCCAATATGGACAGCCTCTGGAGCTCTCTCAGCCTCCTTTAAATCGGTAAAGGCAGAGGGTTTTCCCCGAAAGCAGGAAGTTGGTCCCGTGAATCTCAACCTGCAGGTCTACAATGCCTTCTACGCGAGCGCTGAGATACCCTTACGTTTTTACCTCATCTTACTTTCAAAGTGCCACTTTTCCATAAACTTTCAGAATTACCCCATTCTAACACAAATCTGATACTAAAATTGACCTCCTTGATATACACACGGAATACGCCAAAGTTCTGAATCATCCTGTGTAGCTTTCGATAGTGAAAGTGTCGTTAAATAGACCAGAATGTTCAGTAGCTCATTTTTGAGATAGATATATCTTGTGCGTTTCATGTACCATGTAAGATGTCTAATAGCCTGCTCTTCGACCGACTGATCCTTACTGCCCACCTTCATTCTACATTCCCGATACCCTTACACGACAGCACCTCATACCACAGTCTGGTGTTACAATCGAACCACCACACTGAAGTCACCGTTCGGATCTATTTGGCTCTGACCCAGGTTAGATGAACCTTTTGTTTTCTCGCAGAGTTTTTATCGGATTTCCCGGGGACTGCTATATCATATCACCATCCAAGGTTCTGCTACAGACAATGGGATATCTTTGTAAGAACAGTCACGGAGGAACACATTATTTACAAATTCATGGCGATGATTTATGACGATGATGATTATGATAAAGAGAAATGCTGGCTACTTCGGGTTCAAACTTGCAGCCTTGGCATCTGACACATTAAGTGTTATGAACACTGCACACTGAAAGTTTGTGTCTTCTTGGAAGCTGCTCGGAAAAGTCGATATCGATTTGCCAGACGACACGACGTCATGAACCACATGAATCGAATCATCATCAACAACGCTGAGACAGCGTCAAGTCTCACTAAACTCACTTTTGGCAGATTTTCATATTTTTTTAAAAAGTTGGAATCTTAAGTCAAGGGGGTGAAATGGGTTTTAGAATAGTAACTCGTACATACAACAAAAATGCAATAAAACTAATTAAATATTTAACCTGAGTTATTTGCCGTGGAATATTCTCGAATTTCTTCCACGTCTTTTAAGGAACTAAGGTCACTGTAAGATCCTCCCCATTACCTAAGACTAAAGGAGCGGTACGTGTTACAGAACCGAGGCCCCTTTTGTCGCGGAACTATGGCCACTCCAAAGCCCTGTTATTAGCCACTGATGAGAAACTGAAGTCCCTCTTGTTTCGGAACTAAGGTCACTCTAAAGCCCTAACGGAACTGAGGTCACTTCAAGGCCCTTTTGTTTGGGAACTAAGGTCACACTGAAGTTCTTTTTGTTACGGAATTATGGTCACTCCTCCTTTGGAAGGCCACGATTGCACTCTGTCCTGAACCAGTACATCCTGCTAAGTACGTTATTCGAAAGCAGCATTTTGATCTAAGCTACACGAATGCACGTCTCAATGTCTGCATTTTATGAATTTTCTCTTTCACATCTAAAAATGTGCTATTTCTTCAGCCACCTTCTGTGTGTCTCTATTCCAGTCCACTCAGAATAACAAACACAACAGTAGATCACAATTATTTCGTGCCTCAGAGTCCTTGGGAAGCTTATAGTATCTCAGCTGATCAAACTTTTTCCTGCCTTTTGTGAAAATTATTATTACTGTGTTTACTAAGACCGCCACTGAACTCTGTCGTGAGCCGGAAAATGCAGCCGTTATACTCGTGCCTCATTCCCTTAAGATTCATTTTAATATTATTCGCACAACTATGCATATATCTCGCAAATGTTCTTGTCATTAACGATTTCCCTCAAAATATGACACATTTGTTATCTATGGGTTTAAAATATATTATAGTACTCTGTCTCTCTTTTCTTTACATAATCCCCCTTTTAACATCCGACGTACATTTCGAATTATGAAGTTCTCTACGATAGATTTTCTCCCTTGTGTTCATGCAGGTTGTTATGTTCAATGTTTTCCACAGCTTAGAATTCTCAATCATTTTAAATATGTGGGAGATATAACGCTTTCAAGGCAGTCACTATGAACATTTATGTCTTTCGGAATCAGAAGACGTGTAGTTTGCTAGACGGTTACTAACATTTAGAAGGAACATGTAGCTCTATTTTCTTGTACGAAGAAGACATGGTTCCTGGAAGACTTTAATGCTTATATATGTAACTACAAAGCTTCACGTTCCGGAAGGCGGTCATAGTGATTCTTGATCAATGGTCTCGTCGTAAAGCGACATAGTAAGACAACATCAAATAAACGACGCACAGGAAAGTGGAGGAAGACGTACAGTGCATCAGTTCTGCAGACCGCACTTGAAGATTAAGGTATCATTACGAGGACCTCAAAATGTCATTGCTCTTATTTTTAACTAAAGAAAATGACAGGAAAATTTTGCAACAAAGTCCAGAGAGTTTCTAAATGAAAAGTTGAGCAGATGCATTGTTTTCATGTGAGGGTGTCACGTGAGTAACCAGGAGTGTTTACACAGCTACTGGCTGAGTCCTTTGTACGAGTAGGGAGGCCTACATTCACGTTCTGACGCTAAATCAGGCAGACACATGTCCAGGGTTAAGATGGAAGGTTCATTTCTACGCTTTCGATTCCTGTAATCAAGCAAAGGAGTAGGCTTAACCCCATTTACCTTCCTTAACTTCTGTCTCCACATTATAGTTCCACATACTACATCAGATATAGAGCGTAGAAATTGTTTCAACGTAACTTTTAATCTTGACGTAGGGCATTTTCTTGGTAGTAGCCATCTTGTGTGTCGTTCATATTTCGGAAGAGTATATTGTGTTCAGTGTCAGGGACGAAACAAAACTGGTGATTGTTCGGATTATTCAGTAGCATCATTAGTTTCCTTAGTCAGACAGACAGACAGAGAATGTGTGGATGTCTTGGTTAACAGTGAGGTGTGGCTACTAACCCCGACTTCAGGCAAGTTCCCAAAATTGCGAAAAGCCACTATTAGTTTCGTCATGTCGTGTAAGTCCGTCTGTCTAAGTGGACAAACTCGGCTCCCAGCGGACAGGTTTTCTTGAAATTTGATATTTGAATAATTTAATGAAATTTGATATTTTAACATCTTTCGTGAAAATTTGTATTTGAGTATTTTTGGAAAATCTGTAGAGACGATTTCAAGTTCCATTAAAATCAGACATGAATAGCGGTACTTTACGTGAAGTAAATGTACATTTATGATATCTTTTTAAATTCTTATTCGAAATAGAAATGCTGTAGACGAAACTTGCAAAGTTCACCCTAGAACAGGCCACAAAGTCCCAGAGTGGGAGTAGAGGTATAGCTCTACTCTTTCCTTAACCTTGGCCCTGGATAGGGGTGGGTGGTCAAAGCCACACCCCGGCCGCTTTACTTCCGGGAAAGACTCGGTACCCATTGTATAGGAGGCTGGGTGGGCCCCAGGCCCGGTCTAGAAGGGTGAGACGAAACTTGTAGAGAAATCAAAACATCTATTTTATGTAAAATAATGATTTTCCGAAAATTGTGTTCTTTTTGAGATAATGTAAAAAATAAATTTAAATTGTGGAGCTGAAGAGGCCGCAGATGATTATATAATACAGCGAATACTGTTTGCATGCAAGATACACACCTAAGGCTATAAACACACACAGAATATGTAATACTTATTCCTTTACCTTGGCAACAATTGTTTCTCTGCCGCGCCGTAATATTACGTTGATACGTAATTTACAGGTCATGTTTTTCATTAATCGCTTAGCTACTTTGTAGTTGTTGTTTATATCTTTCCGAGGGGAACAGACATAAATCGTTTTTCATTAGTGTTTTCGGTATCCAGTTATGTTGATTGAAGACGATACTTTTATGCGATAGTAAAAATTCTCCGTCAGGAAAATGTCGCTGTTGACATCAACTTCTCAAGTGCGGTGTAGAGACTGATGGTGCAAGAAAGTTGAGATGACTCGAGAGGGAAAATAATGATGTGGACACTTCAGATTGACATTGGCTGCACAAACAAGTGCAGCTAGCTCCGTGCCTTGTATCGATTGCTGTTTCATACATGTCAAAAGATTTGTGACTTTACAGCCTTTGAAGTTCTTTAAAATTAATTACAACAGCAGTGATACTTGTCAAACACACACAGTGGCCTTTGAGACACAAATAATAGTGTTTCATGATAGAAAAATTGATTAATGAATTTTAAGTTTACTCGCAGGCATTAGTTATATGCCACAGTACAGGCCATACTTATGAACAAATAGTAGTAGTGGCAGTCACCGAACGTACACGCGAAATAAATAAAGGGAAGTTTTGATAATGGCGTATTTTCCGTAAATTTCCATATAGCCTTCAGTCCTTTACCAAAGCCTTTTCCTTTGTAGTGTGTCCCTAAGAAAACGGGTTTTATTTTTGTGTGTTTGTGCGCACGCACACACACAAACACACACATGTTTATAGATAATACTTTTAAAGTTGTTTTTTTCTCTTCTCAGATAGCAAAACTGTTTTTAAAAGCAATCCTTGGAAAGAAATATCTCTATAAATATTCGAATTATAAAAATATTGCTACTATAATTGTCAGTTTTAATCTTCTCTATTCTTTAATAACGAAAATACAGAATTTATTTCAATTAAATTAGCTCATATCTTGGGCCAGGACGGGGCCTGTTACAGAAAACAGTACGCTGTTGTTTGCCGTGAAAGGTTTAGTATTCCTTCGGCTGCTGGGAGACTGCTAGCACCCCCTTAAAATTAATTAGTTTTAAATGGAATGACAAGCAGCTAAAAATAAGAACTGGTAGGCGAGTAACACATCCCCAAACACTTTCTCTTGTACAAACAAAATGATGCATCTGAGTAATAAGACTGCACACAAGTTACTGTAAAGGTGGTACGGGTTTCAATTTAACCCGTTCGGAAGGCAAACGAATAACACTGGTTCTTGCTGAAATGGAAGCTTCATTCCTGCTAAAAGATAGGTAATTCTGTAATGCGCTAAGTTCTGAATGTTACTTATGTAGTTGGAATTGTATTGTAGCTTCTATTTCCATCTATTTTCAGGTTCAGCTGAGCGCCTCTACTTTACCGTTCGTCACCGACTAAAACTTTCTTTTGAAGTTGCTACGTCTGCAACAGTGGATTACAGCACTTCGGACGTTTGTAATGGTAAGTACATTGAAATCGATACGATTGGTTAAAAGGAGTCTAGAAAAACTGTTTATGACAGTTGCAATATATTCGAGGAAAGAATTTTATTGATGTGTATGGTATCATAGAACTCAGAATTTGACATATGCAGGCATACTTCTGTGCGAAAGTCAAACAGAGGTCTCCCCGAGTTCTATAGTTAATGCCGATTTATTCTGAAATAAATTGAAATGCCAACTTGATGTAACTAGGTAATTTCATTAATGCATCCTTAGCTCGACATGTTTCGGGTACATACGCCCATCGTCAGGAGCATTAGATGTTGAGCTGCAGCATATGGTTTTCTGCACCGAGTTTTTGTATGCGTGGTGGTCTTGAGATCCGCTGCGTGGATCGTGTGTACGGTGAGGATGGTGCACAGCACCATCCTCACCATATGCTGCAACTCAACATCCAGTGCTCCTAATGATGGGCGTATGTACCCG
>Ga0136643_10003531_pt1 | contig 21107 bp, 10 predicted proteins | sample TergutLab28metaG_FD_96883 | JGI IMG/M metagenome (GOLD analysis project Ga0136643, IMG submission 96883) | Labiotermes labralis P1 segment gut microbial communities from Petit-Saut dam, French Guiana - Lab288 P1 (version 3) (version 3) | ecosystem: Host-associated > Arthropoda: Insects >...
AATACAGGAACCAAATACATTAGAATTATGAAACAAACTGCATTTTGAAGAGAAAAAAAACGGAGAGTATATACCATGTTTAAAATATTCAGTACATATATTTGTTGAATAAATATATAAAATGTAACTTTAGAGGTTAGCGGTGCGGTACGACCACTATAGTTGACATTAAGCGTCTAAAGGTTAAAATATAGAGGTTGCCTAATCTTTTCGGGATTAAAGATTATTGACGATAGTCTCTGAGTAAACTGTGACGTAAACAGCGACGCCATTTATGTTAGTGATCGCTTATACACGCCCTTAACTAATTTTCTACTTGAATTCCTGCAAGAGGATAACTCAGTGACTCTTTGGCGCATAGTTAAGTATTGTTTTATGGTAAAGGTTAACATAATGATTTCGAGACAACGGCTAGTAATTAAGGATTTACACGCTTCCATGGAAATAAAATTTTAATGCAACTTCGATGTTCAAACGAGCGATACATGAAGAAACACAGGGCGCGTTTCATGGACATAATTCAACGTAACGTAATATGAGGTTCCTTGTTTGGAAAGCGCCCTCCTGAAATTTCCACTGAGAGTCGTGTTGAACGAAAAATTGCAAAAATCATGTAGTAACATTGTCTTGTTTTGAGTACTTCAACGATCTCTGTCAGTGCTAATGGAAGGTCACCCTCACGTGTCAAATCCGGTTAAATATCAAACAAGCTATATAAAAAAAAAATCACTTACATAACAGATGAAAGTGAGTATAGTATCATGTCCATGTTTATTGAACTTGCAGATAGCAGGTTTAGAAATATAACAGTTGCTGTAAAATTGTTGGTATGAGTGAAGGATGTGTCATATATATATATATATATATATAGCCGAAACAGAAACATTAACGGATTGAAGTACACGAAAAACAACTTTTGGTACTTGTGATAAACAGTAGTTTGTGCTATTAAGTTGCAGTAAGAAGGACTGAAAGCATAAATTCCCAGTGTAGCCCATACCAAGGGAAATCAAACCATGAATACGCCCCAGCTCATAACCTTTACCTTTCAGTGCTGCATAACCTTGTTCTTCTGCGAAGTTCCAAATTTTATTACAAAACACAACCATTTTGTCGATAAATTTAGAGATTTAATGTACGTCATGCAACAATTTAAGTTCTTGATTTATAAGAACACACACTTTACAGCCTTCACCACTTTCCTTTACCCACATACGTAAAGTAGCAGATAGACTGTGGACAGATAGAGGTCGTTTGTTTTACGGCAGAGCGACTTACGAAGCCAAGTTACGTATTTAATGCAAAGTGATAACACTGTAAGAGGGTTTAGATATTTAGGGAACAGTATTAACAGACACGGATTATCAAAGCTTCATTTGTATTCAGCACGGCCTCTCCCTTCACATGATTCTAATGTTTATTCACCTGCTGTGCAACACAGAGCCTTTATTAAAGTATTTTCGCCTAGCTAGAGTGGCATATTGGCCTTTAGGACCCACGTAATAAGATGAACCACGGAAAGCCCCAGTGTAATGTAATTTAACAAAAGCGAACTACATTCTAGGAGGACTTGTGTATGGAGTTATATTGGATATTTTGAGCAGTTTCTGTTTAACTGAAGGTACCACTTGCCTTGTTTTGCCCTCAGTCTGGATGCCCGTGGCGGTAACGTGGAGTCTGGGAACCACTCGTTTATTAGTAATGACCTGGGAGCCAGAACGTACTTCCAAACTTCTGGCGTGCACCCTGCACGTCTGCAGGTGAATAACGTCGGGGTACAAGATGAAGGGGTATTCCGGTGCCGAGTAGATTTCGTCGATTCCCCCACCAGGAACTTCCGTGTCAACCTTACCATAGTAGGTAAGTCATCGTGGCACAGGGTGCCATATTAACAGTAGGTTAGAAGTGGTCATGTTCGGTTCCCAATAACGTTTAAATTTCACTACCGGGATGCTGATAAGTCCTTAGACCGACCAGGAAGAAATCAAGCACGGAAGCATGTAAGGGACGCGCGCGATTTCAACAACATGGAGACGCGAGCTGTCATCAAGTTTTTTTTTTTGCAAGGCAAGGCACCGAAGGAAATTCACGCCATTTTGATCGAAACATTAGCTTATTTCCTTCCTGCTCGGCTAAGGACTTATCAGCACCCCAGTATATCAAAATTTCGGGGAGAACCAATCATTGGACACGTTTAAACTTTCAAACAGCGAGTTTGTTTGGGGTTTATAGGGGAAAACATGAGGAACGTGACGTTAGAATTCCAACGTTTTCAGACTTGTTAATTATTTTTCTGTATTACTAGAAGGAGTCTGTGTGATATCCACATATGTGATTAAATACTTTAATTAATGTCATATGTTAGACGGTTAACTGCCTTACTGAATTATTTTAAGAATTATTTATTTGGAATCCAGCACATATGAATTAAAAAAAAACATTTGATTTTAGATTCTGGCCTCTGTTTTCGCGTAAGTCCTGACGTGTGTGTATTTTTGCCTGTATTATACAAACTATATTGAATTCAAATTTTATTTTCCATGGGGGTTTTTTTTCTTCTTTTATACCAGTGTGTTATAATATTTAATCATGTCTCTTCCAACATTATTTTGTCGCAGTTAAATTATTTGTGAGTATCTGAATACCTATGGAAATAAGATAAAAGAAACACTATACAAATTTTGTTGAAAGGCCTTAAGTTATGTCAGGGGCTTAGGGAGCTTAGTTCATGTGATAGATTTGAAGTTTTTCCATCCCGAAGTGTTACCACATACAACTAAAATACTACACAACATTTTACTCATATACGAAGGTATATATGTAAGGGCGACATGTTTCGACCTAGTAGGTCATCCTCAGGCCCTTCAGATTTGGTAGTATACTACCAAATCTAACAGTCTCTAATTTTAGTGGAAACCATCACACAACAAGCTCAGTTTATACAATCTTCTACACTGTTCGCTTTTGAATTTGGGATCCCACAATTAAGAAATCCTAAACAACGCTTAGATCTGTGTTCTTGGAGGGCCTGAGGATGACCTACTAGGTCGAAACATATCGTCTTAACATATATACCTTTGTATATGAATGAAATGTTGTGTTATTTGACTGACGTGTAATGTTTTAATTATATGATGGAGTCAGGAATCTTATGGAAGCGGGTTCTTATTGTATGAAGTGGATCAGGGTAGGAAAACATGCCAGGCTTTGTCATCACTCAAGTTCCACAAATGACTGGAATTATCAAACAACATTTACTGGATTTGTGAAAGACAGCTCACCTATGTTTAAAACGCTACTAGCAAGACCAGTGGCTTATTATGCTTGTGCGCATTACGTTAATGACATTTAATACAGTTTGGAAGGAAAGTAACATGACGTCCTTAGTGAAATATGTACTTGGCGCTCCCTTGCAGTTCCGCCTTCCCAGCCAATGATTTATGACGATAAAGGCAAGGAGGTGACGGGTGTGGCCGGTCCGTTTTTGGAGGATTATGATCTGCTGCTGTTCTGCAACGTAATGGGAGGTAAGTAACAGGAATAACCACAATGGCGTCGTCTCGTGTTCTAGTTGTCAGCCCTTGTTTACTGCGCCTGTTTGTAATTAAAGGCTACTAACTTGCTAACTAACTTCACTGCTCAGAGCCATTCTTAAGCTGCGAGTCGCTCGGCTGGTCAATAATATCTGCCCCTTCTGTGTATCATAAGTTCTGTTAATCTGTTTAAGACAGCCGGTCAGCTGACCGCGTTGTGAGTCGTTTCTACGCACTCCACACCCGCAAACCACATTATTTGCGGTTTTTATTTTCGGCATTATTCTCCACTGTGTTGCTGAAGTAGGCTACCGAACGGGCCTGTTTTATTCATGCTTCCGAATGAAAGCTTGCTTGCTTGCTTGTTTTCTTTCCTAAATCCTCTCCGCTTTTTCCTCCGTAATTTTATCAACACATAAGAATCTTTGAAGTGTATAAATTATGTAGATCTCCCTATGCAGTATTTTTCCATTTTTTTATTATTGTTTTAGCTTTGTTTCTTGTTTATTTTAAGCGTCGCATGTGTCTTTGCACTGCATGCGTTTCGGTGGTAAACCAACAGAAGGGCTAGAATTCTGTCCAAGGAAAGGGCTGTTAGGATTAACGATATTTTGGCTGTAGACACTTCTTCATAAATAAATTGAAAATCTTAACATATTTCACGATAATCCTGATTGTAATTTATGTATACTCGTACTTGTATTTAATTTAATTATATTTTATATTCTTCTCTTTCTTCCATTTGTTGTTATTTGTTTATTTTTACTAATTTCCAAAATTGTATTATTATTATTATTATATGTAATGTTATCCTTAGAAATTGTCCTATCGCCAGTTGTGCTACTGTGGCAAATTCAATTTATGCTTGACTGAGATGTCTTCAGAAGGCAAACTCTCACGCTTAGATTTGATATTATTATTTTTTTAAATTTAATTATTTAAGCATACACTTTTTTGTCTCTTTCTGCTTTATTTACGCCTTGTGTAATGTACCTTGATGTTGTGGCTGTATGTGGTGCTGTTTGTATCATTGACCACCAGGATGTTGACACGGGACACTAATAATCTAATTACTTAGCGTGTAGTTAAGCATGTAGGGATAGCAGAGGTATAGCTCCACTCATTCTTGACCTCTTCACTGTACAAAAATTGAGCAATACACTGTACGGCCCTGCCTCTTTACCCGTGGAAGAAAATCTAGTGTCATTTTAATAGGAAACAGGAAGAGGTTCGGATTTTGTCTGGACTGTTTGAAGAAGAGAAAATTCTCTTGCGACTCCGGAAATTATTACCATTATTATCTTCCAGGACTGTACTCAGTTTTGTTTGTTCTCAAAATCATACGAGTCTGACTGACCGCGCACTTATTATTATCTGTGCTGCTTGCAACTATTATTATTATTATTATCATCATCATCATTATCATCTCCTTTATTCAGGGTATTTATAATTCCTGAGACAAACTATATCCCTAGGGAATACAGTGTTGCAGCTATTCTGTTGTTACTATTTATGGATGGTGCTTATATCGTTAGTTCCAGTTTTTTTCTCACGCTGCACAACATACGACACACAACCATAACCAGGCACATTCTAAACACCGTACGACTCACACACAAAAACACGACATGCTGCCACAGCACCAAAAGTTAACATAATGAAGTCAATCACTGAATGTTTTAAATTATAATTGTAGCAAGGTACAATATATGCTCCCTAAGGATGATCGTGTGATCGAAACATGTAGGATCGTTTTAAGTTTTATAATGTAAATTTTAGATTTCTTAAATTATATATATATATAATTTAATATATATATATGTGTGTGTGTGTGTGTGTGTTGGTGTGTGTAAATAAACGTTAGTTTCAGTGTTGGATCTATTGTATTTTTACATTAGTACTTTCCGAGTATGTATGCAGTGCCCAATATGGCTGTTTTCTTTAGTTCCTTGACTTCATTTTTCCTCGTATGTTGCTCACGTATTTTCTGAATAACTTTGAAATAGTCCCAGTCGCCTGTATTATTACTATTATTACCTTTTTCTTTACATTCCACATGCGCTGTATTTATATGCTAAGAACTTTATATTTTAGAATTATCTCGGCTTCTTTTTTGATCACATTTCTGTCTCCTGAGATTGCAACGTCTATTAACATAAATGTTCCCTTTCCATTGTCACTGATGATAATATCTGGTTTGTTGTTGGAGATATTTCTGTCAGTTTGTATTTGTTGGTTCCACAATATGGTTACCTTGCCTCCTTGACTTGTTTCTGCTGATTTTGGCACATGTTCATACCGGTATTTCTGTCCAATTGTACCCCTGTTTCATTGCATACGTATGTTGAAGTGCAGTTGTGCACACAATCCATCATGTCTTTTTATGTATTGTTCTTTTGCCGGTATTGAACATGCTGATATTATGTGGTCTATTGTCTCTTCATATTTATTATTATTATTATTAGTGTTAGTCACTTTCCGTACTGTACTCTGTTTTGTTTGCTCTCAGAATCATACGAGTCTGACTGACATTGCACTTCTTATTATCTGTGCTGCTAGAAACTATTATTATTATTATTATTAGTAGTAGTAGTAGTGGTAGTAGTAGTAGTAGTAGTGGTAGTAGTATTAGTAGTAGTGGTGGTAGAGTAGTAGTGGTAGTAGTAGTACTAGTGGTAGTAGTAGTAGTAGTAGTAGTTGGATATTAGTGTTCTCATAAAGAAAGCCCATTCTCCTTCAGTGACACTCCTGCTTGTTGTCCCAACAAAACAAACATCGGCGCATCAAGAAACAGTTACATGTACTCCATACATCCAAACCCTGCCTTAGCAGAACGTACTTTACTAGTACTCTTCAATTCAGGTATCAGAGGGTCATACATACCGACTATCGTAGTTCAAAATAAATTGTTTTCTTAGTTTCTTTTGGGTTATCTTCTTTTTTTTTCCTGTGGCGCTGCGGCCCAACGCGGGCCATGGCCTCCTCATTCTTGAGGTTTCTAGATCACACACAACGATGCATGACAGTCGGTAGGACTCCTCTGGACGAGTGATCAGCTCGTCGCAGAGACCTCTAACTGACAACACACAACACTCACAACAGATAAACATCCGTGCCCCGGTGGGATTCGAACCCACAATCTCATCAGGCGATCGGCCGCAGACCGACGACTTCGACCGCGCGGCCACTGGGACCGGCAATGTCTTCGTTTACGATTTAAAAACACATCACCTCTTTTTCTTTCTATAACAATATTTATTTAAAGTATTTTTCCACATTCTAAATTTCTACGATAAAAATAACCTATACAGACGATAAATCGTCGTCACATAATCGTACACTGAAGAAAAGATTTTTCCGTCACAAGCTGTTGTAAAAATTTCTGTGGTCTGTCATCAGAGTCAATTATCCGGTCCCCCTAATACCCTTTTCCTTTCGTTCCCAAACTTATTTTTCGTCAATACATTTATTCATGCCGGGTATGTTTTGTGTCTCGTCTCAGGTCGGCCACAACCGCAGGTGACGTGGTGGCACAGAGGAACACTGCTGGATGACGAATCTGAAACATCGTCTGACAGCTACACGGTGAACAGGTTGTTCATGAAAGGCGTCTCGAGGTCGTTACTGAATGAAAATCTGCAGTGCAGAGCCAGATCGTCTGATCTCTCACCGCCGGTAACAAGAGAAGTCGGTCTCGAAATCTACCGTAAGTAGTCATGTGGGCTAGATCGATCAAATGAAGCGTGTGAAAGAGACAGACAGCTGCGTCTCACGAAATCAGTGGCGGCACAGAATAGCTTCTATCTCACAATGCTTACAGTTTATTTAGTTAACAGTGGCGCCAAAAGTTGCAGAGGTATCCTGTATCTATCAGTACAAATAGACAGATATTTTGGTACAGAAACTGATAAATGACGGGAATAATAAAATCCTTCTACGACGACACACTTACAAGTGTGTGTTTTAACGTTCTGTCATTGTGTTTCGGTGAAGGAAGGTAAGGGAAGTGGGAATGTAGCTCGCGTGAATACGTGAATTTTGTACGAGCATATATGCAGTAGAAATATGTAGGTCAGTATAGAAGCGTAGACGGGAGAATAATAGAAGTATTAAAATAAGTCTTGTAGAGGTGGAGGGGGTTGGTTTGGTCTACAGTCATCGTTTCGCGTCAGGTTCTAATAGCGATCTCTTGCAAGCACTCTAATAATTATAAGGTTTTCATTAAATGCCGGGAATTACTTTTTCGGTTGGCAACTTCTTTTCCGGTTAGGGACCCTGCTTCAGCGAGTCTTCTACCTACCTACCTACCTACATACATACATATATACATACATACATACCTGCCTGCCTACCTCCCTCCCTCCCTACCTACCTACCTACCTACCTACATACATACATACCTACCTACATACATACATATATACATACCTGCCTGTCTACCTCCCTCCCTCCCTACCTACCTACCTACCTACCTACCTACCTACCTACCTACCTACCTACATACATACATATATACATACCTGCCTGTCTACCTCCCTCCCTCCGTACCTACCTACTTATTACTTTATATAAGGGACAAACTATTTCAAATTAGTAAACCACTTAGGGGCTACTCTCTCGTTCAGAGGAATTCTGCTGTGTGTGTGATCGGAAAACTTCAAATTGAAGCGTCTTAGGACCGATTTGGGTGTAGAGCACAGAAAGAAAGAAAAAAAGAAAGAAAAGAAGAAGAAAGAAAGAAAGAAAGAAAGAAACCTATTAGGTGCCAATGCATACATGGAAGGTTGATTAATTTAATGTATAGAAAAAAAATTGCAAAAATTTAGACTGGATGAGCATGCCTTCCGAATGTAAGCAATAATTTGCTTGGCAAGCCTAATAATTTGTTACTCGTTTTAGGAAATTAATTACTGACTTCAATTGAATTTTTCCATGTTTATGCCATCTTGTATGGAATCGGATAACTGACACTATATCCTACTGTTGTTGGAAGACTCTATATACTCTTGTTGGCCAGCAAAATATTTTACTTCAGTTTTCACCTGTGTCATATAGCGTTGCCTCCAACAGCGACCACGACATTCATTAATTTTTAAATCACCAGTGACTAATGCAGCTGTTTTAGTCTACGTTCTTGCGCTAGAATAATTGATGAATAGCCGCCATACTCTGGAAACGGGGAAACATAGCGGCCTCTGAGGTTTTCAGATGTGGTGATTATTACAAAGAAATGAATACTAAATAAATTTAAAAAATCCCACATTTTTAGTTGTTTGTTTAACGACACTCTCCGTATCTTAATTTAAGTACCGCCGAACGGAAGAAAACGGAAAATATTTGGAAGAAAACTGTTCTGATCTGGGGTTTTACCGTGACGTTACTTGAAGGGCCTGAAGAAACCCCCTAATACGCTGCATGTAGACGGTGTCCTGAAAGAAATCCAAACCCGCCTACAACCGAATACGATGTTGGTGTGTTTCCGCTACCCCAGTCTGATGGCTGTTGTAGAGATTGTGGTAGGTCCGTCTTGTCAGTGCTTTGCGCGAGGTGTATGGGTTAGAAACACTGAATGCTACCTTCCGGATTTCTTAGGGGTCTATGAATGCCATGATGATGATTGTCTGGCCATCTGTATAAACACATCGAACTATACGTTTGTAGCTACTTATCAATTGATTCCTTACGCTGTCATGAAAGAGTTTGTTGGAAATTCGGAGTAAATTTACATACAGTTGACAGTTTGGATGTTCAAGTCACTGTACCGAACGGAGACTAAACTCTTTTCAACAGCGCTTATGGCAGTCTGTGACCAGCTGACTCCTTATCCATTTGGTAAAGGTAAAGCAATCCCATTACAGTCCTGGACAGGCCCTGAGGATTCCAGGAAGTTGAGGCTCCCAGATTTCAAGACAATCGGCACATGAAGGTGGTAAGGTTGTCAGCCCTACACACCGGCCGCCTTTACCAGGAAGTATTCCTGGTACTCATTTCTGTTAGAGGCTGAGTCAACACCAGAGCCACAGTGCGGCTTGTGTCAATAAAAAATTCCAATTACACCATCAGGAATCGATCCGGCGACCTTCCGGCTTGTAGCCTCAACCAACTGCGTCACCACGTGCCCCATATCTGATTGTTACCTGGAGCTAATTAGCAAGGGTTAAATTGACAGAATTTAAGGCTGATCACTCATCCCTGTCTAATGCCGAGAGTAGGACTATGTTGAGCTATGATGAGCTATGTTTTCACTTTTCTAACTTTTCATTGCACCTTATTTAAAAACAGAACATATTGCTTATTTGCGACAAGAGTGTCACAACCCAAAATTTTGGCATTTTTGAGTTATTGTTATAGAAAGAAACGTTTGCAGATGCACTTTTATCAGGTACAGTGTCATAACGCAGTGTGCAAAACTCGCCGCTGGAGGGCAGTTGTGTCGTCGTTACACTCATAGAAAATTATAGCGTTTCAAAACCTTTAGAAGTTTCTCCTGAAAAATCACAAATTTTGAGTTGTGACTCTGTTGTCGCAAATGAGCGATAATTATGTTCATATGTAGTTTCTCGATGTATGTTCCCTCCTACATGCACAAAAGGTATGCATTACATACTTTCGGAGGGCGGTAGAGCCAGTCATTCACATAATGGTCGTATTTCGGATTTCTAACCTATCTACTGATTACGGTGCAAACACACACAGATCTACCATCATTTCAATAATAACCAGCTTCAAACCCTGAAATCTTACAACCTGTCATGCGATCTCGATATTTGTACTGTAAGCTTGAAACATATTTTTCCCTGATACTTATCTCTTTCTTTTACCCAGGATATATTTCAGCTCAGTAGTAGCTTTTCTTGTCTAATGTGCACATGGGAAATTGGATCGCAGATACAGGTGCCTTCGAATGATGTTACGGGCACATAGCTAACTGTAGCCATTAGAAAAAAGAGGTTTTGTTGCTAGGGGTAACGACGCAAGAAGTTCGCATTGTCCGCTCAAACGAAAGCCAAACAAAGGAAGACTGGCAATGGGGAAGATTTTGGTACTTCAGAGATGATAGAGCCTGTCACAATGTCAAATACTGAAAGAAGAGGGATGGAATAAAACGTTGTGCGAAGACAAGTTGACAATAAAACCAAGACTAATAAAGAGACGGGAATAGTAGCCTATAGAAAGAGAGAGGGAGAGAGAGAAGTCAAACCGAAGGAATTAGGGCTTGCTGAATAGGAATTTTCAGTGAAATATAAATTATTCATAACAAAATCAAGAGGGAAAGAAGTTTTATTAGTACGACAAGAATCTTAAGTGACTTTTTTACTGAAACGTTTAAGGTATGTCAGCTATTTTTTTTTTAAATTGACGAAAATTTGGAGAAAATTAATAAGAATGTAGCATATAAAAACAATATTTCAAGTTATATAAATTAAATCTGATATGTGGTTGACCATGCATCGTAATTCAGTGTGGATAACAAACCAACTAAATGTCACTTTTGTGTAATGCTTTATTTTCTCCTTTATAAGTTGTTCAACAGCCAGCCAGTCTCAAGCTGCACAACACACGACACACATAGCCAGGCGCACTTTCAGTGGCGTACGACTTACACAATACGACATGCTGCCACAACACTAAATTAATATGACAAAATCAATCAGTGAGTGTATTTTAAAAATGTGACTTTAGCAGGGAACAGTGTAGCTCCCTGAAAATGATCTTAGGATCGAAATATGTTGGAGTGATTTTAAATGTTTTAATGTAAAATAATTTATTTATATATATATATATATGCATTAGTTGGTGTGCTAATTAAACGGTTGACTGTTTTTAAGAGGAGATTGATGGGCAGACCAGCTGGACCTAAGTGCAGAATCCACATTTCAGTGTCTATTTTACGTAACAAATAGTATCATAATTAGTACCCTTGGTCTCATAAGCGGGCAATTAAATTCAAAGAATAGTGACACACTCCGGAAATAGGTAAAGTGATCCCGTTACAGGCCCGGTGTGGCTCAGAGTGTGGGTAGAGGTATAGCTCTGCTCTTCCACGACCGCGGCACTAGAAGGGGGTGAGTGGTCAGCAGCACGCCCCGGCCGCAATTTACCGCCGGGGAAAGACCCGGTACGCATTTTACAGGAGGCTGGGTGTGCCCCAGGGCCGATCTGGACGGGCGGAAAATCTCGTCACTCCGGAAATAGAGTGTGTGTTTTTCACCGGGGAATAATTAATATGGGAGAAAAGTTTCGTTAAGAACGACGCAAAAAAAAAGTCGTTTGATAACCGTGACATAGCTCAGAAGATGCTATTAAAAATTCAGACATCAGAGGTGTCTGTCTGATCCGAAACAAATTTTGGCATTGTGGGGACTTGTCATTTTTTGTTAAATATTTCGATATAAAGCAGAGCAATATCAGGTTATTCTTATCTTCGCATTTTAGATAAACACTTGCCTGTGTGTATATTGCACTTACAACAGCCCTGAAGATTATATGAGAGATCAACTTCTCTGTGGTCATGATTGTTACCGTATAAATCGTTCTATTGCTACTGTCAAATTTCTGTTGTCATAAACAAAAAGTTTCATACAATTTCATGTAATTTGTTAGTTAATTCAAATTAGCCTGAATTATATTCCTATGCATCGTCTATATAAATGCAGTGTTTAGTATAAGCTCACCCTAACAAACAAATTCCACCAATTGTTGTACCTATCTATGTTTTCTCTGTTTCTTTTTGTTGCAATGGATGCCTAACCAATGAACACGATCGTATGTTCGCCCTGTATTTTTCAAGAACCTTGTTGGTCTATTGACATATCGGATTACGTCACTGTGTCTTTGAATTCGTATTGAAAACTTACATTGGTGATTATACTCGTACTCGGGTTGCACGGAGATTCGTGATTTTGTAAAGGTAAAGAAAAGGTAAAGTTCACCTTATAACAGGCCACAAAGTCCCATAGGGGGTGTAGAGGTATAGCTCTACTCTTTCTTTAATCTCGGCGCTAGATGGGGGTGGGTGGTCAACGTCACGCTTCGGCCGCTTTACCCCCGAGAAATAGAGGGTAGGCATCGTACAGGAGGCTGTGTAAGCCCCAGAGCCGCTGTCGACGGATGCGCAAAATCTCGTTTCCACCTGTATTCGATCCTCGGATCGTCCGTACCGTAGCGAGTCGCTATACCGACTGGTTGCTTTGCTACTTTACTGAAATTATCCTGTGTTTCGATAAGTGATAAGCCGCTAGTGAAAATTTGTTTAAATGCAGAAAAGGCATTAATGTTGTTTTGGTTGCTATTTTACTTCGAACAGCACGTCGCAGTACTAACGAATTTATTGATTAATTCACCAACCGCCACCATCTTAATACTAACTTGCCGCGTGCGGTGAGTGCATTATTTATCGAGTTTAGGGGAGTAATATTAAAAGGAATGTAAACCCCGTCACTTATGTAATGAGTGAGTACGCTATCACAAACTTCGTACACTAATTACACTTATTATGAACTCTAGACGTTTAATAATAACACATAATGGTGTCAAAACCAAACGTTCTGCAGTGTAATGAGACTAAACAGAATACTGGTTAAAATTAGACTTCACTGTGGCACGTGAATGTTTAAGAAGTTGCCTCAGAGTGAAGGCGTTCGCTGTTGATAATCATCCACAAGCAAACGCCATTTTAGTTGCCTCGGAACGAATTTATGTCGCTGAATACCTATTAGGGTTTCAGTCGTGTTGTTATAATACGGTATTCGTGTCAGTAAACTATCAACGTAGTTGAGAGCTGCGGTCTTATAAGCCATTTCGCAGCGAGTAGCGGTAATTCCTTACCGACTTATCGGGACAGCATGTCGGTCCCATCTTCAAGGTTCACTCTTCTTGATTTCTTGGATGCTTCTTGGATTCTTTACACCCTGCAGATGGAACAGAAAAGCTGTATCGAAACGTCGGTGATAAATTACCACTACTCGCTGCGTGATGGCCCAGAATAGCTCAGTTCTCATCCACTTCGCGGCTGAAGATTTAAATCACTCTAAGTGTTTTTGTTAGTCGACATTTTGTGAATTTTAACATCGGATGCTTTTTGTTATGTAAAATACACTGTTCGACACTGACCACAGCCACAAGGAAAGGAAGTACAATTATACGTCAGTACAATGATAGTTGTCTTAAAAGAGATGTATAATTATCTGTGTCTGAAATATATCTCTGTTTTTTCTTCGTAGTCTGACTCCCTGTGTGTACTCACTGTACGTTGAGAGGGTTATTGTTGTACTTGATGGCACTCAATGACACACTCATGCTCGGTAGGGGACCTCTGCAGGAGGGATCGGCCCATCTACATGACAACACAGAGCATTCACAACAGACATACTTCCATGTTACCTGCGAGATTCGAATCCGCAATTCCATCAAGCGAGCGGTCTCAGACTCACTCTTTAGGCTGCGCACCTGAAACATATCTCACACAATATGAGCATACATTGTTTAAGAAACCTAAAAGAGAGAAGATACCGGGGTTTTTACAAGTGTAGGTAACGGAACATTACACATTCTTTGGTACGATTAATCCATAAACAGTTCAGTCGGACACAAATACTTCTATTACAAAATGAATTGTTTTTTGTAAAACTTCACTACATGTTTCGGCCCATATGGTTATTATCAGGCAAGCTGTTACGAAAATATACAGCTCCGTCTGATGATAGCCTCTTTCGCCGAAACATGTAAGGGAATTTATTATGAACAACTATTTTATAATAAAAGATTTGTGTTTGACTGGATTACTTTTGGATTAATCGGGTTACGACAATAGAACAGGAGGTCATCGCCGAAGATTTTGTTTTTGTTCCTCTCTTTACTGTTCTGTTTTCCTTAATAGCATTGTGGCGTAAGCACTTGGAAGCAGAATATAGCAATTAGCAAATATTAAAAAACTGTATGATTTGTAAGATCTGAGGTTTAGAGAGCGGTGAGGTTTCTGATTGTTAGTTTCTGGACTCTAACGCTGGAAAAATCGACACCTAAACGTAAAATATATGTTTGTCTGTGCACAATGTGAAGGAGTATGGGAAAAGAAGTAAAGATTTACACATCAATAAGCGAGGAGTTGGATGGGAATTGCCAGCTTCACGCCTCGGCTTCCTTAACCCTGGAAAAAAGCCCCTGACACCATTCTTAATAGCAGACTGTATGGACTCGAGAGGGGATCCAGACGACGTTGCGGAGAAAATATCTCTGGTTGTGCCAAGAGTCGAATTGTCCAATAGGAGCTTTTCAAAATTTCTGAGGGATTTATAGTTACATTTTTGGTGGTACTAGCTTTTAGATGGAATTATTCTTACATTTCTATGGTAGAAGTTCGAAGCCGTACTTTTCCAAACAGCTTGCAGTAACTTACCAGACTACACGGAATCACAATCTAGGGACAGCAGTATGACTCGCAGGATGAACACAGGCAATAGCCTACACAGTTATGGGGCGCAATGCCTAACACAGTTTGAAGCAAATGGTTTTCTTCTATTCGTATTCAAGTGGGCCGTGTAGCGTAGTCGGTATAGCGACTGGCTATGGGCTGGAGGGTCCGGCGATAGAATCCCGGTCCAGATCGGCCGTGGGGCCCACCCAGCCTCCTGTATAATGGGTACCTGGTCTTTCAAGGAGGTAAATAGCGACCGGGGCGTGACGCTGACCCCTCATCCCGTTCTAGGCCGTGGTCAAGAAAGAGTAGAGGTACACCTCTACTCCCCCTATGGGCCCTACGGCCTGTGCAAAGCCTCAGTGCCTGTACAAGGGTGCACTTTACCTTTTTTACTCGTATTCAAACATTTCTCTTTCCAGAAATAATGAATCTTATTCTATCACTGTTTTCAAATGCACCGTAAATGCATGTTTTCTAATATATCCGTATAACAGGAGTATAAAATAAAGCAAGTATAGAGAGGGACGCGAGTAAGTGAAGATGAACAAACTGCAAAACGGGCTTAATGCTTCTTTCCTTAGGCGATGGCGAGGCAAGTATCAGACAGCGGAAGACGTGTAGTGGCGCCTAGGTCACCTGGGAGGTGGTGCCGCATAGAAACGAGTGGACGAACTAAAACTACCCACTCCAATTCTATACGTAGTTCCAAGAAATTGAGTTAGTGAACATCGTTATTTACTCCCTCTTCACTAACTTTCTCTTGGGACCAAGCTAATAATACGCTGACAAGACTTTTCCTGTACACCAGATCTTTCTTTTCACTCCAGATACTTCGGACAACCACTGAAATTAAAATGACTTCTACTTTACAGGTTTTCTTTTTCGTCTACGTTTTTGACCGTAGAGAGAGGTTTACAAGCCCAGACAAAAAAAAATGTTCTTTAGAAGCCTTTCCACATTCGTGATGAAATTTATCATTTCGTAAACCAGTGAAATAGTTTACATTACAGTATTGTAAATCTAATACAAATGTGTGCATTCGTTGGCTTGTAAAAAAAGGTAAAGTGCACCCTTGTACAGGCACTAAGGCTGTGTAAAAGCGGTACGGCTCATAGAGGGAGTAGAGGTATTGCTCTACTCTTTCTTGACCGCGGCACTAGACGGGGGTGTGGGGTCGGCGTCACGCCGCGGCCACTCTTCACCCTCGGGAAAGACCCGTTACCCATTGTACAGGAGGCTGGGTGGGCCCCAGAGCCAGTCTGGTCAAGAGCGGGAAATCTATCCCCCACCGGTATTCGTTGGCTTAAGGTAAATTCAGTTTAATGCACGGAATGGAAAATGTTAAAGTATTTTACATTGTTAACTCCAAAATTTCCTCATATTATTAATTAAACTTTTCAATATATAGTTTTGTTATATTTAACTAATGTACAAGAGATTAATTTTGTAATTAATTATTCGTTGAAAAGTCAGTGCATCAAGAAACGTCCGTGTTCTTGTACAACTAGCATACCTACGTTCCTTATTGCAAATAGTATCCAATGTAATTTCTCACCTGTCACATTAGCTGCTGACTTCCAAACAGGAGGGTGTCACACAGCCGTCAAATTATACTGGGCGATATCTTACACGTGTGCTGGATATGAACGTGCAATTCTGTTTTCTGTTACATACAGTGCAGGGTCTAAGGCAAAAAGAAATCACAAACATTACTGTTCTTCGAGATAGTAGAAAGTCAACATTCACACCTTTAAAAAGTAATGAGACGGAAGGAGGGGGATGGGTCATATTTCATAAGAAATCTTCAAATCAGACTGTTGTGTTTTATGTGTGACAGGAACGACGAAATACATCTGAAGAGTAACAAAGGTAAAGTGATCCTGTTACAGGCCCGGTGTGGCCCAGAGGGTGGGTAGAGTTATAGCTCTACTGTTCCATGGCCGCGGCACTAGAAAGGAATGAGTGGCCAGCACCTGTCGCACTTGACCCCCGGGAAAGACCCGGTACCCATTTTACAGGAAGATGGGTGGACTCCAGGGCCGGTCTGGACTGTCGGAAAATCACGTCCCCACCCGGACCGTCCAGCCTGTAGTCAGTCGCTATACCGACTGAGCTGCCCGGCCCACATATCTAAACTGTACGATTCATTAATTTGAAGTGATTAATTATAGCCAATACATGTAAATGAGTTGAAAACTGTGGTGAAGAAAAACGAAAAATGGGTGAGTATAAGAGTTAAATTATCCGTCATTCTCTGCTTGCTTTAAGCATGTGTTGGACTTTCCAATACCTTCTGTGACACTTTCATTTGAGCAGATCTGTTTCTGGCTAGGCGTTCGTACATCACCAGCTGGAAAAGCATTTTAATATACAGGGTTATTCGAAATGATTGTCTGGGTTTTAACAACTTGTCATACACAATGCTCTTGAGATATGAGTATATGTTTTTTTTAAATTTAATAGAACAACACTCCAAATTTTTGTTACATGCCTTACAGGTGCTCTGTATGTGCACCCTTTGTGATTCTACAAATATCAACACTATAATCGAGTTCGTTCCAAACTGTTTGTAGCATGTCAGCGGTGATGGTTTCAATGGCGGTTCTGATTCGTACCTTCAGTTCCGAGATACTTGCGGGAAGAGGAGGAACATACCTGATCCTTGACGTAACCCCATAGAAAGAAATCATCTGGAAAACGAGGTGGCAAATTGTTAAAACCCCAACAATCATTTCGAATTAACCCTGTATATTTCTTAGCGTAACTATGAATTGCTGTAAACTATCCAGATTATTAAGCCTTATAATTTTCATTATGTGAATTATTGTGCACGCTAAACTGCTGCTCTTTGCGGTAAGCGACACCATACCGCTCCTTCCTTCTTCAAGATAAGCAGATTACATAGGACTAGCCGTCCTAGTGTGTACTCACTTGCTACTGGTGTCCGGGATTTAATTAGAACTCCATTTACCGGATCCTATAGAGAGTTTCGTGTTTCCTGTTGTGTAGCTGCTTTCTATATCGTGTGATCGCAACAAGCCTGTAGGTTCCTGGTATTATAGAGTACCACGTCTTAGTTAGAATTACGAGTTAACGCTGTCTAACACTAAAACTCTTAAGCACTACAGCGTTGCTCCCGTAACAAATGTATGAAATGCGTCTGATTTGAGCCACGTGTACTTTCTGCTATAAAGGTAAAGGTGTGCCCTTGTACAGGCACTGAGGCTCTGTACAGTCCGAACGGCCCATAGGGGGAGTAGAGGTATAACTCTACTCTTTCTTTACCACGGCACTAGAAGAGGTTGAGGGGTCAGCGTCACGCCCCAGCCGCTTTTTACCCTCGGGAAAGACCCAGTACCCATTGTACAGGAGGCTGGGTGGACCGCAGGGCCGGTCTGGACAGGTGCGGAACATTTCACCACCCACCGAGATTCGATTCCCGGACCGTCCAGCACGTAGCGAGTCGCTATATCGACTGAACTACCCGGCCCAAAATTTCTGTTATAAATAATCCTAAAATGTGCAGCACACGGTGGCACGGTCATTGTGAGGGGTGGCCAGAGTAAATATTATGTGTCGTTATAAATATTTTATTGTCAAACTTATGCACAATTATGTATTGTGTAGATACAATTAAAATTATAAAATATTTAAAAGTGCTCCAACATGTTTCGGATCACAGAAGATCCATCATCAGGGAGCCTTGTACAGTGCTTGGCTCCGTGATGATGAATCCTCTGTGATCCGAAACATGTTGGAGCAATTTTAAATATTTTATAATTTTAATTGTATCTACATATTATTTAATTGTGCTTTAGTTGGACAATAAAATATTTATATTTTGATGATGCACGGTGCAAACCTGAAGAGCATCGTTATTAGTTGCTGTTTTAAATGGTTTAGTTAGCGACTGAGTGAAGCCTGTTCTCAATGGCCAGCAGCGAGATTCATTGTCTATTGTCATGTGCATAACAATTACTGCGGAATATTGAGCCTTATTACCTAAAGGTACTTTGGTCACTGAAGGCGGAACAGCTGATATTGTGACCAGGCCAGAGGCTGGGCGACCAAGGAATGTGTTTCGATTTCCAGTCAGGTCGATATGTAGTTCCTTGATGACGGGGACACAGATGATACTAGAAATGTCATGATGAAGTAATTTATTCACTCAAAACACTATATATATATATATATATAATCATTACTACAAACTTGGCGACATGTTTCGGTTCACTGAACCATCTTCAGGCCAATTCTTAATATAAAGTAATGGTATATTCAGTGAGTGCGCACATTATGGAATCCCATATTGTTTACAAACCATAATTTAGAATACGACCAAATAAACAACAATATTGGCGCGAACCATTGACAAACAACGCCCATCTGACAAGAGCTTCAATTTTACTTGTAATATATATATATATATATATATATATATATTCTACCATAACAATTTAAGTTTTAATTAGGATATACTGACAGGAGTTTTACATATATTTCAGTACATCGGCCAACAGAATGTAACATGAATTTAATATCAAAAATGGTTTGTAAACAATATGGGATCCCATAATGTGCGCTCTGACTGAATGTACCATTACGTTGTGTTAAGATTTGGCCTGAAGATGGTTCAGTGAACCGAAACATGTCGCCAAGTTTGTAGTAATTATATATATATATATATATATGTGCCGGGTAGCTCAGTCGGTATAGCGACTGACTACGGGCTGGACGGTCCGGGATCGAATCCCGGTGGGGACGAGGTTTTCCGCCCGTCCCGACCAGCCCTGGGGCCCACCCAGCCTCCTGTAAAATGGGTACTGGGTCTTTCCCGGGGGTAACGTGCGGCCGGGTCGTGCTGCTGACCACTCACCCCCTTCTATTGCCGCTGTCGTGGAAGAGTAGAGCTATACCTCTACCCACCCTCTGGGCCACACCGGGCCTGTAACGGGATCACTTTAAACTTTACTATATATATATATATATATATTTCACATTCGTACCGTGCAGCTTGATATTATCAAAGTTGTTTTTTATTCACCAACTGATGCACAAGTCAGTTGTCTTAAAAACAATTTTCCAAATTACATTAAATTTAACGTTGAAACAAAACATGTCGGCGCTCTTTTAATTTTAATTCTAATGTAATTTTTTAAATTGTTTTTTAAGACAATTCACTTGTGCATCAGTTGGTGAATACAAAAACCAACTTTGATAATAAATATACATGTATGTTGTGTTTTGACTGAATGGATTACTTTAGCACTGTATAACACAGCCGGGTGGCTGCTATCAAAACTAGAAGTGTCAGTTTATTCGCCATTTAGCCACTTACACGGTTCCTAGCCCGAGACTGTTTTATTGAAATATTCCTCTTCTTTAGTATCTGCCGGCTTCTCTATTGATACCGGCGTTTCTCTGCACGGGTTAAAGCGGTCTCACTGTGGAGCTGACCCCTTACTTCGAACAAGTACCAAGGTTAGGTACGCGCATGATTGTGGCTCCTGACCCCGGAATCGGACAGTGCTACATTCGCCTAAGTCCCTCTCTTCGGAGGCACAGCAGCTGGAGCTCGAAGTTAGGCTCCTCTCCAACAAATGGCGTGATAAGTATAGGTGATGCTTTACTGGTGCTGCGACCGTGACTTCTTGACATGTTGTGCCGCCGTGACTTCTTGACATGTTGTGCCGGGTAGACTGACTTAGTTGTTTCTTGTCGTAAGCGGGCGATGGTTCGTTTATATAAACAAGAAGACTGTGATAAAATAATATTGGGATTCCAATGTACACAGAGCACCAATGACTTAGCCTGCCGTAGGCCTGAGGATGACCTAATGTTGGGTCGAAACATGTAGCCTATGCTTTAATAAATAAGTAGTGCTGACGTATATGATTGTGGTAAATATGTTCCAAGTTGACAAGGAACCCATACCGGACTCTTGCATAGCCATGTACCGATTTGGACCGTGCTTGGGCATAATATATATATATATATATATATATATACACAAACACACACACTCACACACACACATATATATATATATGTATATACAGGATGTTTCACGACTTTAGGGCATAACTGCAGGAGGTGATTTCCTAGGCCTTTGTGATCAAAAAAGTTCATATAAACATGTGTCCGATTTTGAACGG
>Ga0136643_10003537_pt1 | contig 21085 bp, 7 predicted proteins | sample TergutLab28metaG_FD_96883 | JGI IMG/M metagenome (GOLD analysis project Ga0136643, IMG submission 96883) | Labiotermes labralis P1 segment gut microbial communities from Petit-Saut dam, French Guiana - Lab288 P1 (version 3) (version 3) | ecosystem: Host-associated > Arthropoda: Insects >...
CTCCTTTTTGGGGCCCAAGTGTAAAAAATTTTTCAAACCCCCACCCCCCAAAAGCCCAAAAGGTCTAATTAACCTTTTTTTTATTAAAACATACCCCCTTTTTGTTCCCCCCCCCCCCCCCAAAAAAAATATTTATCGTTCATGCAAAGTTAGAATATTTTCTACAGTTGTTGGAAACATGGACAGTGTTTTAAATTCTGCTATTGTTCTAGAACTATTTGTATTATTACTATGTTATTTGTCTCCCTTCTACACTTTCAACTTTCTTCTGTTAATCATAGATGTGTTTCTTGAGAAATGAGAAACCTAACCCAAGTTATGCTGTTAAACACACTCTAGGAAGCTACTACAGTATTTCTAGGGCTTATATAACAGTTTACTTCATATGTATTAGTACCACGTCTAATTATTGAAGGTCATAATGAATAACAGCAAAGAAAATAGCTACATGCTGTTTTAGTCATTGGTCACCTCAGGGTGGGATTGTGCCAAAGGTAGTACTGATTTTAGACATTCTGAGATATGTAGAAAGTTGCTATGCTTTTCTCAGGTACTACTCACATTAAGCGCAGGTCTGCGGCAGGAGGGTGGGGTGGAATGACCACTGGAGATGCGGTGCCTCTGTACCAACTCATCTGCAGGTGGATCTGTCCAGAAATGGTCTTGTGTTTTTGTTTTGGAGTAATCCAAAGCACAAGGACCCACTGCAGTACAATAACAGTCTCTTATTCATAATCAGAGCATTTTGTTGATATATGAATTAGGACCTGTAATAATCATTTTAAGCTTACAATACTCCATGTTCATAGCCATGTATATATTTTTTGTGTTTTCAGGATCTCATGTTCCAAATGCCAACTGATAAAAAATTGCTCTTTTACTGACCTGTCGGAGTCCAGTATAATAAGAACCTTAAGATATATTTTGGTAACTATGCCAATTACGGTATTTCCACTATATGCACTCACTGTCAGGGTTTCTGCTTGTTTTACTGTCACCAGTAATGATAATATCACAGGGTGTAGGGTACTTGTCTGCTTGTAGTACGTGTCTCTGTATCTGTCAGAATTAATTGCATGTCTATCCAACACAAGGCTCATAATAACTCCTCATATTCACAGTGTACCAAACACAGATTTTATATTATAAATTGAACCTCTGTGTATAAGAGGTCCAGTCAGTAAACAGTGTGTCAACTTTGGATTAGGTTGCCACCGTGATCTGAGTATAGGTACCATTTATTGAACTTAATGGATCATGCACTGTAAAATATGCACAAGTATCGCATCTTGACACAGTAATTGCAAAACATTTTTCATCAGTTTTTACAAAGTACTCCCTGTAGTGAACATAAATAACCTTGCACAAGAATGCTGAGTGTTTTATGGTGAAATACCATTGAAGGTTTCCTGGAGAGCACTGGATTTAAACACCAAACTGAGGATAATCATAAACTGAAACACTTTAATTGTTGACTTCTGATCACTTAACTTGAAGATCACATGAGAGGAAAGCTTAAATTAAAGAACTTTCAATGAAAGGGGGGTTTCCTTGTTTTTAAATTTTATTTCAACTGTCAGAGAAAATCCAGGTGAAGTATTTCCAGGATTTTGTCCCTACAAAAACACAAATCAATATGTTGTCATTAAATGAAGAATTATTAATTTTTTTAACCTTTTAAAGCTTAGTAATTACTGTACGAACCACTAGTCTAAACATTCAAAAATTCTACATTCTTCCCACAAAATATTTATATCTTTTGTACATGTCTCAGGTAAAACATCGAAGTTTTCCCTATGCAACCCCCAACGACCAGTTTTTATAACCGAGGAGGAGAGTGTTTACTGCTTAGTATAACCTGGGCCTTTAAATCAAATGGACCATGTTTCGTCCTTAAATGGTTAATGGAAAAAAAAAATCAAGAAATCAGTTTTGAATATAAACATAAGAAAATTTTTGATGATGGTATAAGGTATTTTTAATATTAAACTTTTAACCCTCCCAAGCAACTTTCATAATTACAGAAGAATAAAAAGGGACTTGAGGACGAAAACAATGTTACTTGCAATATGACCTTAAAATATCAAAGTTGTACACTTACTGCAGTCACACCATCAGTAACTTCTGTAAGTGACTTTCTTAAACAGTTTGTGACATTGAACATGATCCAGATTTAGTATCTTTTTCAGATGAAACTTGGATTCATCTCATGGGACACATGGGTGCCCTGGACAGCGAGCAGTGGGGCACAGGAAGTCCATGCAGTTTCACTCCAAGGTATAACAGATGGTCTTGTGTTGTGTTTAGTGTGAGGATTATGGATCCTGTATTTTGTGTTCATATGGCATTCTTTCTTAATGAAGAAAGGGGACAGTAAACTTCATCCAAAAATGTTAAATGACATGGCTAACACAGCAAAGGTGACAATCCACACAGACAGCAAGTATCACAGAAAGACTACGCAGGGACACACTTAACCAAATATGCAAACAATAAATTAATTGATTGATTGATTTCTGGTATTATTATGGAAGTAAAATTAAACGAGAATGTGGCATGTACCAAGATATATAAAATGAAGGAAAGAGACCACTTGGGAGAACTGAATGGAATTGAATTGAATTGAATTGAATTGAATTGAATTGAATAGTACAGGAGGGTCTCGTTTTACGAAGGGGTCACGTTCTCGAATATTTGGTTGTAAATTGAATCGTCATAAAATGAGTACAATTTAAATGGTTCATGGTCCAAACAAATTAGTCAAATAATTTTATAATTTACCAAATTTCTTTACATTACCATATACAATTTTAATGTAATGAATTAGGTATATAGAAAATTACTCAGATAATTGAAAAAAATATCAGTCATATCACTTTTTATTTTGTTGAAGAAGGCTCAGGCCGTGGTTCAGAAGACATCAAGAAAGAATGCAATGTCAAATGTGTTGATTTTTTATTCTTTTTTGTCTTTTTGATGGACGTCATGGGTGGAAAAATCACAATCAACTTAACATAACTGCACTAAAACAGAAAAAGAAGAAACACATGCACAACGGAAAAGAGCTAGAAGCGCACTAAGTAGAGAAAGGACGCTTGAGTTGCGACAGTGATGCACCACAAGTCGGGAAGGCTCGGTCCGACTGGACAAGGGTCGTAAAAGTGAATCGTCGTAAAACTAACCGTCGTAAAACGAGAACATTCTGTGTTTGGGTTCGAGGCCTTCCGGGCCTGATGCACCTAGGGCCACTTGAGAGACTCAGGCATAGGTGGAAAGATAATATTTCAATGGATCTTCAAAAAATAGGGATGTGAGGGTGCAGACTGGATTAAAGTGGTTTATGATGTGACACAGTGGTTGGTTCTTGTGAACATCATAAGAGACAAATAATTTCTGATCCAGTTCAATAAGCGTCAATTTAGAATACAGTTAAGGGCTTTTGTAAAGTTTGTGTGAAGAACTTTTGACACAGAGCAATGTTTCGCTAACTTCTCAAGAATGCGGACCTCTTTTAACGTCAAAAGTTGAGGAACCACTAATGTGATATCAATTACTGTAGCTGGTGTGAATTTAGTAATGCTTCTAAACGAATATGTAATTCATTAATCTCAACAACATATAAATACATGTACATTTGAAAACCAGTAACATATAAACGTGCCAGACATAAGTTACTCAGCCTAGAAAGTGTATAATTTGCAAATTATTTACTATAACCCAGAAGGGGTGTCTCAGCAAAATACAAGGCCATACTTCATTCCAAAAGGCAGCAAAATAAATCGTAGTACGTAAAAACCAATCATCAATAATATAAAATGCTGGCACAAAACCCACTAACCTAGCTGCATTTTTAAAACCAAATAAGAGACCAAATCACATACGCATTTGTGGATCTCTTGCAATAACTCCGCGGCCCTTAGGTTGCAAACCACTGCCATAGTTTTAATTTTATCTTCTCTTATCCCTCTGTCAGTCTAAACACATGTTTATTTCAAATAATAAAATTGTTGAGCTAGGATATTAGGGGATTGGTTTAAAAAATAATATTTCTGCATTATATTCATTATTTTTTAGAGAAATATTACCTATATTCTGAAAATCTACTTACCTAGCAGAGAACTAAGAATGGAGCCATAATCTGGATCTGCAACCAGAGAATCTTTCTCGTAGTATTTACTGCAATGATAAACACACGTCCTTCACATTATTGAATGGTACTTGCTTTGCCTAAGTACACAATGCCTATATATTTAAAAAATTTCGTATGCTATCCTCTATTCCAGATAGTGTTGTGTTTCACTGTGAATAAGGTCTGTGCACATGTCTGTATTGTTGAGTGTCACCCTGAATTTCTTTTCGAAGGGACGTTTTCATGACGATATGGTCATGCCTTTTACCTGATGAGCCCTAACAAGTGTCGGCCCAAGATATGTGGGGAGCCCGAGCAAGCTAAAAATTTGGCGCCCCTTCAGACAGTTAATCCTTAAACATTTTCAGCATAGAATAGGGCTGGCGAAAATTTCTGAGGGCGCGTGCCCAAACTGCGGATAATATTCGGAGAAATTCCATCGCATGTGGAACACCAGATTTTACCAGCACCCAATTTACGATTATTCCTGTGACGTTTTAGCACCCATTATTAGGTGGCGCTCCCGGCAGCTGCTCAGCTAGTTCGTCCTATATACCTGCCCTATCCCTAATATTTGTTTGATTATAATTTAGAAAACCTCTGTGATCACAGAATTCTTAACCTATAATCATTTTATATAAATGGCGTAAAACCAAAAAATTTTGTAATTTAATTCCTGTTGTAAAATTTAAAACTCCAGAATGTACAGACCGGCATTTAGTTGTGGTGGGGCCTTTTCTTCCAAAACAGAGAAATTTTCTTTAAATAAATAGCAGAGACATTCAGAAAAAATAAACAATAAGTAAGGTACAGTTAACCCTGTAACAGTCCAAGATGACCCAGAGCGAGAGAAGAATAAGTATACTCAATCTCTAACAGCTGCGCTATATGTGGGTGGATGGCCAACGCCACACTACGACCGCTTTCCATTGGGAAAGAACCACACTGCATTCAAACGAAATAACACATAAATTCGACAAATTAATGAATAAAGTTTTGCAGTTTTTCTGGAAGTGAACTTTTTTTCTACTTTCTTCAGTGGAAAAAAGGTCCCATATTAAACAGAGTGAAACAAGAACATTACACTGTTCCCGTAAGTTCCGTCCATTTAATGAAAGATCATATCAAATAATTCTGTTACAGCATGCAATGGAATCGATCTAATTTTCTGTCAGAGCACCGTCCACACCCACGTTATGGGACACTGCCTCTTTATTGCTTAAAAAACATGCGTCAGGTTTATCCTTCTGGTGTGCATACTATTTGAGTCTGTGACTCCATTCTATATTTATATCTCTCCTTTTTTAATACGTATGTCAAATTTTAAGTCAGAGTTACCGTACCTACTGTTCTGCACTAGATAGTCGATGATGATGGCCAGCTGCTTTTCAAATAGAGCGAGTCGAATCCACAGGTACCGCGGGCTTGGTGCCCCACTGGAAGTCATGACCCCACTGACAGAATTCTTCTTTTGCAGAGGTGGCTTCCCGCTATTTGGAGGCCGGTTCGTGCTTTCCCCACTCGATGAAGATCTCCTTATTAAAGCAAAGAACAGAACTGCAATAGTCTTGGGAACTGAGGCGCCTTGAAGTTCTGTGTCACAGCCATCTCCTAGTGTCATTTTTGGCGTTTTATTTTATTGTTGTGAACAAATTAATGAGTAAGTACGTATTGTTTGCGTTACACTTGCCAGAAATAAACTCATTTTTTTAATCGTAGCCATATATTTAAATGCAGATCCACTAACATTACTTCTATAGGTATGGTTATCTCCATTTCAAATTTTACATGCGTAAATCGAATGGCTCATTATTTATTACAATCAAACCGTAAGCTAAAGAAACTCTTTGCACATCTACTACCTTGATAATTTACTTTCTACAAAAACACATATTTCTAGGACCTAAAAATAAGAGACTGAAGCTTCGCTCCAGATTCACAATTTTCTGCGTCCGCCATACTTGTTATTGATAATTTTATGAAGTGAAAGTAAGGCTTTTAGATACCCTCCAGTGACACAAAGTCCATACAAAGTTTTGTGAAAATAATTTATTTGGTTAAAGTGTTAAACTAGGGAAACATACAGACAGAATTGTTATATCGACAGCCTGCTCTTTTCCTGTATATAGAGAACATACTGCTATGTTCTTAAAAACAGTGCTTTATATTTCCGTCGAACACAACACAATTTCATACAAGTACGACTACATATTTCAGTCTAAAGAGACCATCGTCAGACCAACATTACAAAAACCTTTTAAAAGAAGTTATGATATAACACAATTGTGTTCATTTTATGTGATCCCATAAGACTTACAAGGATTGTTACAGTGCAAAATTTACAAAATTTGCATATTATATATAAAACAGTATAAAATCGTCGAGTTGATGGTGTCCTGGCCGGAGGTTGTTTCCAAATTGTATATAAACAATATTAAAATGACAAATATAAATACGATAGATTTACTTTCGTATATAAAATTTATTGATTCACAAGTGTTGGCCACGCAATGTAAAACCCGTTGGAATCTATTAATGTGTCAAGCCGAGTTAGTAGATAGATATTAAATGCAGAATTGGTGTTAAATATTAGGTAAATAAATAAATATTTAATTGCGGATAGCCGTCTTATCAGAAATGTCGTATTCTATATATGTCTCTTGCGCAGCATGATAACAAACAATGGATCATGCAAAGTGAAATTAAATCCAGGGTTGCCGTGGCAAAAGCAGCGTTCATCAAGACTAAGACTCTTTTCGCCAGCAAATTGGATTTAATTTGAGAAAGACATTTGGAGCATAGCTTTATGGTGCTGAAGCTGGACACTTCGGAAAATACATCAGAAATACCTGCGAATTTTTTGAATGTAGTGCAGGAGAAGGAAGGAGAAGTGGGACTGGATCGATCGTGTGAAAAATGAAGAAGTATGATATAGAACCGAGGTGAACAGGAACGTTCTACATATTAAAAAAAAAGAACGAAGGTCAACTGGGATGTCCATTTCATGCGTAGGAAGTGCATTCTAAACAATGTTATTAAAGGACAGAAGGAAGGATGGATAGGTGTGACGGTAAGAAGAGGAAGAAGATGTAAGCAGCTACTGGATGACTTTAAGGAAAAGCGAGGATCTTGGAAATTAAAACAGGAAGCACTAGATTGCGCCGTGTGGAGAGCTTGTTTTGGAAGAGACTATGGACCTCTCACAAGACCGATTAAGAAATGAATGAATGAATTAATTAAAACATAAATAAATAAATGAGTTCTGTTCTAACTTTCGAAAATTACGATTTGATTTTAATGGATTAACTGAGAACTGATATAAGCAGGTTAAAATTAATCAACCTGTACGAAAATAAGCCTTGAAGAAAGGAAGAGAAACTTGTCATTCTGTAAAGAAACACTTCGTGATACACCATCAGATAGATAGGGACTTCAAAGAGTAATTCAAATGTAAAATGTTGGAATGAGAATTTGTTTCGATTGAAGTATCATTTACCGCTTCTTTACCGGTGTTGAAATGCATGTAAATTCTAAGTTCACTCTCTAGCTTAGAGAAAAATGGCTTTAACCAGGTTTACGATACGAAATTGGGAGCATTCACAAACGGTGAAGTGCATATCAATGATAATTTATTCCAAACATTTGGAAGTGTATCTTGAACGAACTTCACCTCCATTAAACCGTCCCTGACTTTATTTGGCTCACGTCATTTCCATCAACGTGGCGCTGAAAAACCGAATGGTGAATTATAACCGTAGAAGACTAGGAAAAGATCTCTTCTTCGCCCGTGTTTGGTTTAATGAGATTCTATTGAGGGAATTCGACTGCTTCTTAGGCGTCTTTACACAGTACGTATCAAAGAACACAGATTGTGGGAATCATATCTGTGTGTCGTTCTGCTTAAAACTAGGAGAAGGGTAATGTAATATTCTTCTACATAAACTTGCTTTTATTTGAGGCTAAACGAAGCTTTATATTTTAGACGTACATAGCTAAAATGGAATGAAGTCGCTGCAGTTCTAGCAGTTTTACGACTGAATTTCAAGTTATTTTGGCTGTTCTTAATATCGTAACGTCATACATTCGCATCAAAACTTATCATAATTGAGGAGACTCGAAATAAAACTGCTTATTGAATAAACTGTAACATTTTAATTACATTCATGGATTTCCGAATATGAAGCCAGTTAAGGCATTGGAGGAAAATATGGGTCTCTTGAATATGGAAAACTTTTAGTTGCCCTGGAAAATGTAAGTAAAACGAAGATATCTTCACCTATTCTAAAAGACCCCAACAGTTGAAATGCTTATTCAGGCTTCTGAAGACATAAGTAACACAACTGTTTTGCCCAATAAACTTAGTAGACCCATTCTTGATTTTAAGCTTTCGCCGTGTCCTGTATGTAATATGTTTTCTTTTGGGTAATTCCCCGGCGTCACAAAGCTAATAGCCGACGTTTCGGAACCCTCTATCTGTTCCATCTTCATAGGCAGGTGGATGAAGTACTTCATCCACCTGCCTATGAAGATGGAACCGATATAGGGTTCCGAAACGTCGGCTATTAGCTTTGTGACGCAGGGGAATTACCCAAAAGAAAACATATTACTTAGTGGACCCACATTATTATGGGGAGTAAATGTAAAATTTTATTTTAAAACTACTTTTAACTTGCCACGTTTCTTTTATATTACTTTCGTTGCAACAGTTTCTATTCGTGTATTCTTGGTTGTTGATATCCATACCTGTTAGGATCGGAGTTCTCTATCTCCATAATTTTCCTGGAGATTATTGCTGCCGGCACAAAAGTCTTTGCGACTTTGTGCAGCAGCGCTGTAGTGGAGCTGGTCTTGAACAAGCCGAGAGCTCTTCTTCTCAGCCCCTGAGACAGACAGGCCTCAACAGCACCTGTCAACACAATACCCACTGAGTTAGCTGCCTGTGTGTGACGTGCTTGGAATTTCAGTGCATGTTTTTAGGTCATCCTTCAAGAGATGATCGTAACACACGCGTTACAAAATGTTGTTTTTATGCTGGACGAGAGTCGAGCTTTTAGAGCGACCTTCTTCGCAGTTTTAACCCGGAACTTATGTATTCGTACATATACAAAGATCTGTTTATTAGGAATAGCGTCCTTTCTTTTCTCAGATTCCTTTTGCAGGTAAAAATCTATCTGCTGCAATAATCGCCGCATATTTATGCAACATCTCCCTTATGACAATAGAATATTGTTAACCAGTGTTATATTATTCACTGCAGTATTGTGGCGTAGCGATCGTTTTATGCATTAAACTTACAACCGAATAGACAGGACTGGTAGCAGATAGATTATAATTTTATAGCAGAAAGAGAGTAGGGACCGTTAAGGAAAATTAGCGTTTATTCGAAATTTGACAGGTTGATTAGAATGTGTGTGAGCAGTACAGCAGTCAGAACTCCCAGGAGTAAACAAAGATGGTGCATTTACAGTGAGGTTGCTTTAAAGGCAATTTAGAATCGTAACAACTTTTTCAATGTCAGGAGGATAATTGGATTTTTAGACGACTTTGACATTTGGACGAACGAGATGTCGACAAATTTTAGCACCATGCGTTTTAACAGAGTGCAGGCTACCAGCCACATCTCATTTCGTACTTCTAACCTTAATCCGGAGTTAGCCACAGAGTTTACGACATAAATACGAAACAACCAATCAAGGCGTAGTACTCGAAACTTTCGTTTTGGACTATCGGATGCTTAGATTTCGAAGATTAGCCAGTAGGAATTTACAAGGGGAGCAATTCAAGGCTGGCACAAATGTAGACGCGAAATTTGAAGCTCACTAGCATTTCGGCACAAAGCTAGTGCAGACGTGTTTCTCACTTCCGTCTTATTGAAAATCAGGACAAAATTTAAGATCTAGAAATTGGAGTAAGATATAGCCAAAAGACTAGAGTGTGGTGAAAGATATGTCTAAATCAAATGTCACAGAGTGATATCCACATTTACGAAAATTGAGTCACGTGTCACACTACCGAATAAGTGACCTTGTTCACTGATTATTCATAGACTGAAATACAATTGCCCCTCGGTCAGGAGGAGGGGTGATTCCGATTACCCGAGAATCCGGATCATCGAGGGGACACTCGTAGTACAGGTAACATTTAAACAAGGTAGGCAATGTACGTATAAAAGTAACATTTAGGTGCTTTGATGTAATAATTGTTGTCGTGGAAAATCAATAAGTACTCATAGTATGAATGTGTGTCTGTAGCCTTAGTTACCCTGCATGTAAAGCACATGTTTCGTGCTGTAATGTCATTTGTGGCCTCTTTGGTTCTACCGTGCTTTTCTACATTATCTAATAAAAGGCACTTTTTTTTCTAAAAAATATTAATGAACATAAAATGTGTGTCTTGGGTTTTTGTAAAACTTGTATTTAAAACATTTCTCATTCTGAGAAGAATTCGGCGTAATATTATAACAAATTCACGCATATCTTCATGTAATACACCCGTTATTTTCGTCAGATATTAAACAAAATTTAATTTTCTCGATAGGTTTTTGGAAAATATTTAGTTATCGAATTTCATGAAAATCCGCCCAGTGAGAGCCGAGTTGTTCCCGGCAGGCGGACGGACAGATGGACAGACACGTGACGAAGCTAACTGTCGCTTATTGCAATTTTACGAATGCGCCTAAACATCATCATTCAGTGCTAAATTAAAATTCCTTAAAGAGGAAATACTACTCCTAGCAGTATAATAATAGGAATTTTAAAGTCCTGTAATAATTATTTAAATGGAAATGCTGGGCTATAATTGAATCACAACTGTCCGCACTACCTGGCCGTCCTTATTACCGAGTTCCGGATTACAGAGGGACCAAAATAATAATGCGCTGGTGATAAACTACAAGAATGCTGCTAATACTACTTATTCTAGGTATCAACTTGATCAAGTGAATCTCATGGACTTCTTTGTTGAACCATGTACAAACTAAATTACAGTGTTGTGTATTACGATTATTGAGACGAGTAAAAGATACCTGTAGCCATTCAATGAAATATTGCCTGAGATTAGCCTCTTCTTTCAACTGAACCGCCTAGCAAGTATGCTGTAATTGTGCTTCACTCATTCCAGTTTATTCTGATATAATCTCTAGTAAAATAAATTTTGTGTAGTAGCAAAAATCTCTCTGGTGACCAAACCAGGATTGGAAGTGGTGATATCAGAACACAGATGACACGATTTATAGAAAGGCGAAGGGCCAATCGATACATCTCGCCTAACCCTCTACTGCATGATTTCATAAAAAAAAATACATTTGCAAAAAAAAAATATTTATGAAACTGCATGATTACATTTATCTGAAACAGTCCTTAGAATACTTGTGCTATCACCTGGCCGTCCAAGTCCTTACTACATGATAATACTGTTCCCAAATGGAAAAAATGAATGTTTGAAATAAAAACACAAACGTTCCCATTTGGGAGCGGAATGTTGTAGATGACTAACCGCGAATCAGTTCCGGGAAAAGGATAGCATCTACAGATGGAAAGTGGATGGGGAGAGGATCATTTGTAAACGGTTGTCAATTTAGGAACGAGCTGTACATGCAGATGGCCTTTGCACTGGTTTAACTGTTCCAGTCGCCTAGCACAACACGTTCACAATTTTATGGCACTGTTCAAAGAAAGGATTTCGTTTTGTCTGCTTTGAATATACCGCAGATGGTACTATTTGGGTGTCGGGTTAGTTAGCTACGAACAATTATAGATAGCAGATCGTTCTGTTTCCCTCTAGTAACAGAAAAGTGTATTTACCGGATGTGCGCTAATTCTGGGCACCAGGTCGCCGTGGCCTATTGAATATTGTACGGTGATGCTTAATATTTGTGGGTTCTCGGGATGGAACTTGCTGCATTTCACACTTCTAGCGCCTAGAATGTTTAGGTGGCCTCTAGACTTTTGTGAAATTTGTACCGTTTGGGCTTTTTTTTACAGAATACTGGTGTTATGCTGTGCAGTAATATAGGAAATCGCAGAGTTTTTGTAATCAAGAACACGAAATCCCATAAAATGTAGGGAAATGGACGTCAGAAAAATATTATACGGAATAGAAACGATGTACGGTGGCAAGACCACTAACTCTGGGCAGGGTGGGGGGGGGGGAGAATTTTATGCTCCTTAATTGCTCCCTCTGACGGCCAGTGATATCACCACCACTTCTCTCCTACTCCGTACTACCCACGCACACGGATACCATAAGACTGCTATCCCATTCTACCACAGGAATCAAGAACAGTGGACGAAATGGTATGTTATATTAGAATTCTAGAATTGTCGCATTACAACCTCTGCCACCACGATGTAGGTCTAACCAGCTCCGAAACTAGGTCGAACTCCCTTTACAAGAAATTGGCACGGCTTAGAGCCTCAGTAAGTAGGCTTGTGACTGCAATGGACAGACGAGGTTAAAATGGATATGTAAACATACTGAACCTGAAGGTAACGCTGCATTGAGGGAAGATATACATTAATCTTTGCTCTACATACTGTTGCCACATTTTATAGTTGTACTAAGCCGCACATGGTGTAACAATAATATCGGCTGTTGTACTGAATTGCAGACTCTGGTGAGAGACCAGTACGGCAAAGCGCAGTATGCATGCCACTTAAGAAACTATATACAAAAAATATGTAATATATTACCTGTATTACTAGCAGATGCTGAAGGAACGTAATGTGATAAATTATTTACAAATTGTCTTTCGTATAATGGAAATTCCGTAACTACAAGAAAAGCGATACAAGAAACACACCATTTACTCACATAACCTTAGCTGGAATACTTGCTTATCCCAATTTAGAGAACTAGGAGTGGCAAAAACAATGGGGTCGGTTGAAGATGGAACACGCCCGAAGGCCTGCTCCATCAGGCTGCTCAATATAATTATTGGTGAGCATTTTTCCACTAATGCAGATCCCGCCTGTATTACGTCTACATGAAATAATGGAAAATTTACGTGCGGAATTCGTAGATATGTTTATGAACTACCTGCTTACACAATTATCTTAGTAATTAACCAACTTGATGCACAAAATCTCGTTTTATAATAAATTTATTTCATGCCTCTACATGTTTCGAGCAACATGTGCTCATCATCAGGAGGTCAAAATTTTATTATACAGCATCTGGCATCGTCACACCCGTAGGTGGCCGTCCAGTGCACAGATTGAGATAGGACTTCTCTCAACCTGTGCACGGGACGACCACCTAAAGGTGTGATGATACCAGATGCTGTATAATACAATTTTGACCTCCTGATGATGAGCACATGGTGCTCGAAACATGTAGAGGCATTTAATAAACTTATTATAAAACAAGATTTTGTACATCAAGTTGGTTAATTACTAAGAATATACCGAAATGCACGGTCAGCAAACATCAAAATTTGCTTACAGAATGTCACAAGCCTAGCCCCTGACATGTGTAACGCGGCGGCACCAAGCACGAAATAAATGCAGATTTCATATAACATTGTTGTAAACTTTTAACTCCATATTATTAAATCACCAACATTAGAGCAACTTAACGTACAGCCCTGAACATTTTTGTCCAAATGGGATCATTAAAAAATCATACAGTGCTTTTCAAGGTAATGAATTTTGTAAATAACGAAGGGGTGGGGGCAATTTATAACGAAAAATATTAATACCCAATGTCATGAAAACCCGTAAATTGTTTCAAAATTCTTAGCGGACCAGCACATGGATATAATGTTGCCATAGGGACTGTAATGTTTTGTAACATTTTGAAGACTGATGCTCAAATAAACTGTATATAAATATTAAGGTCGTACCTCACAGGGAACGCAGCCCATGTACATTATAAGCATCAGCTAATGATGTTTAGGGAAATCACATAAATATACATACAGACACACATACATATATACAGTATACACACACACACACACACATATATATATATATATATATACTCGTACATGCATACATACGTATATACATACATGCATAGAAATACACATACATACATACATACATACGTATGTACGTACGTACATATAGAGGGAATGTGCCGAATATCATCCCCTTCTTAAATCTGTCCCAAGCCCTAGCCCCCCACTCTCACCCCCACCTCCTGCTGTTGACGTTGGTGACCCGTAAGCTGTTTAGTTTGGACATGAAACGTTTATCACGTGATGTAAAAACTATCTTTTATTTCAGCTGAATTTGTGTTGTGATAGAGTTTGCTTGTTTTTGCCTCTGTCTTGTTTTGCAATATCGAAATATTTTCAAAGCTTCTGTTCGTACCCTCGTTGCAACAGGTAATGTATGCTTTAAGAAAAATCTCATGCCACACATACTTCCAAAATAACACGTATTTTATTTGGAAGTTAATGCAATTTTACTGTTAGTCACTATTAACAATTGTAAAGCAGCCATATTTTTTTGTTCTGATGTTCCTAATAGCGCCCCCATACGCAGTCCTAATATCGTCCGGGGACGATATTGGGCGCAGCACTTCGTCACGTCGGCTTTCTAGTGACTTTTGTTTGTGCTTTGTAGATGGACCGAAGAAAGTGTAAAGTGTGGGGACAAAATGAAAATGGCGAATGCCATAGAGGTTGGGGGGGAGTGAGGAAGTGGGATTAAAAAAAAATCAAAGTGCCGGGATCGATGCTCAAAAATAAAGTTAACAGCAAGGAAACAAATGTAGAGGAACTGATCAATAGCCGGCTTGGTTGGAAACCAGTCTCGAAGAAGAACTTGTCAGTTACTGTCCAGTGATGGAGCTTAGATGTTTTGGGCTAACAACAAGAAGTATTAAAGGAATGGTTTTTGATCTTGCCATAAAAATGGTTTTGCCCGTCCATTGTTATTGCAACAAGGAAAAACAGGCTGGAAGTGGTTGCGAAAATTTATGTGCCGCCATCCTAAAACCCCACGTTACTTCGACAGCAAGAGTAAAGGGATTAACGAAAATAAATGTCGGAAAATTTTTCGCAATATGTGAGCCAATGCTGCGGCTGATTAACATCTCTTCCCATTGCTTATTAAACTATGAAGAAACTGGTCTCAATGTCGTTCAGCATAAAGCATGCAAAGTTATCTCTCTTAAGGGTAAGCGAAGGATCTCTCTGTCTTAAGCAGAGAGGTGTTCACTCGTGACAATTGTTACCTGCGTGAATGCCACCGTTACGTAAGTTACTCCTCTTCTGGTGTTTCTAGGAGTAAATGAAGGCTGAACGTCTGGATAGCCCTCCACCTTAGTTCAATAGCAGCTTGTCACAGTCCGGATGGATCCAGAAAGACAGCTTTAAGCAAAAGTTCAAACATCTTCCGTGTTGTAAAGGATCTAAAAGAGATCCCATTATCCTAACAATGGATGGTCACTATTATCATTCGAGGAATATTGACGTGATAGAATGTTCTCCGGAAAACGGAGTTCGCATTGTTTGCCTTCTCCCGCATAACACTCACAAACTACAATCTCTGTGAGTTTTCTTCATGCAGCCTCTGAAGGCATACCACGCACAGGAGATAGAAATTTGGCTGAAAACCACATAAACAGAGTTGTTACACGCTATCAAATTACTGTGCTTACTTGAAATCGGCCACAGCAGCTATTGCTGCAAAAATGGTTCGGGAAAACAGGCTTTTTTCCCTGCAACCGTCACATGTTTGATGAAAGTGATCCTGGAAGAATCTCAGCGCAACATCACGAGTTGTTTGCTTGAAATTTTTATGTCATTTTCTAGAATTGCAGAAGAACCGCCTACCACTATCGGCACAAATCCACAGACCCTAACCAAAGGTCACTCCCCTACCTCAGAGAACTCCACTGTTATTGTTCACTTCTCTGATATTAACCCTGTTTCAGATACATTTGGCAGGAAACAACAGCCAACAAAACACAAGGATTCTCAGAAAGGATCCACTACTATCTTGATGAACTCGCCTTAGAAAACAAATTTCTAGAAGACCGAAAGTGGAGACTAGAGATCAGGGGAATTCTTCTTCCAAAACACGGTTACAGAAGAAGAAACCTTCCGGTCCTAGTGACACAAGTGTTTCAGTCATTCGCGGTGAACATGAGATGAAGAGAGTCTTCATCCTTCGACTCCGAAAATTGTGAGGAGCCCATTCTCGTAGAAACTGATGAAGAAAATTTAGATAGTGACAATGAGTGATTGTACTGTTCAGGGCTGTATACCAGAGACAGACGCGGCGAAAAGTGGATCAGATGAACAAAACGCTGTTAAGTGGTGCCATGAGGAGCGTTCGCAAGCAGACGACTCGACAACGTTTCTTTCTTTTCTGCAAAGCTGAATAAATGCTCGACCCGTTTAACGTAACTATACTGTTTGACAAAACATATTTGTACCATTCTTTCGATATAGTTATTTTCCATGGTTACAGTCATTATTTTTTTTTGTGGCGGGGGGGGGGAGGTCTCTACAGGAATTTTTATGCAACAATTTCAAAACCCGATGTTAAAATAATAAATTTTGATTTCACTGTGGTGTATTTTGGTTAAAATTTGTATTTCAAAAGCTTAATATATTTTTATTTCAGTGTAATTTGTCATATTTAAGCGTTTTAAAATAATTATTTAGTGGCAAGTTAATAGGCACACAGCGTTCCTAATATCGCCAAACGACACATATTTTTCTTTGCTTAAAAATCACCCCTCCGGAAGGACTATAACAAAATAGGTCTCGAGGGCTTAAGTAATTCAGCATCAAATTACACCCACACCATTCTCAACTTATTCTGCTTAATCATCTCTTCGATATTTGAGATTTAAAAAATGGGGACGATATTAGGCACATTTCCTCTATACATATTATACATAAATACATACACACAACACATACATAATACATATATACACACATATACATACATACGTACACATATACACACACACATACGTAGTGTTTGCAAAGTGCCTTAATTTTAGAGCTGATGCCGCAAATAATATTAACTGTTATATATAATATTAACCTTTGGGATTTAAAAGTTTAATCAATGAAAGTGGATTAAAATCACCTAGTACATAACTTTCAGGCAAGTCATCCCCGTTGTGATGTATAGAATTATAAATATAAACCATATGTGTTTATAGTCAAACACAACTCAATAATTTTATTAAAGTGTATTTCTTACATTGTTTCGTTCAACGACATGTTTCGGCTCTCGTTATGAGCCATCTTCAGGTTCAGTAATTTTCTTAGTGAGGTAAAATATACAATTAGCAATGCTATTGTTATTATTAACTATGAGATCTCGTATAACATATAAAAATTTTAAAATTGATTCCACTGAATAGCAGTATTAAAATTAAGTTAGTGGAAGTTAATTATACACCATATTAAAATTACAGGGTATTATAATTATGCAATGTGGTGTGAGTGCTAAAACTTTTTCTATTTAACTTTATTTATGGATTCTTCATTGATGCTGTTGGTTTTTTGTGACGGTTTATCATAGGTCTATGGAAGTTATCGGAATTTTGTTGAACTTATGTAACAGCACCTCTATAGTAAATATTATGTTTTAAAAATTTTTGGGCGTTTTCAATTTATTATGTGTCATAGGTGATATTTTGTTACTAACGTTTTGGTTGTTGGTAATTGATGTATGTACCCGTTATTAAATAGAGAATAACTGTATTAAGACGGTGTTTATGAACTGATGTAGGATCTCTTGGGAATATGGTGTGTGGACTTCATCAAATAGATGGTATGTTTGTTTATATTACATCTGTGAATATAATAAATATAAGAAACACAACATACAGACGTAGAAAGCAATATAGTACAAGGAATAGACGCACGTATATTCAACGATCTCCATTCACAAAGTAAATAATACTACAACAATTCAAGAAATTATTGTCTTCAGCACAAACGCAAACATACATCAGACAACACATACTTCAAAATGTAAGTACCGACTTAAACTAAACTAAACATCTCACAAAATGACAATATTATCTACATAGATTAATAATCCATTATAATATATATTTATTATATTATATATAATATATGTATAACATAATAAATATATATATATATATATGTTTTATACACTTATTACCCTTCAAAATCCTATGTCTATAACGTATAACCGCGATGTTGTTGCTCCCTCAGCAGTTCGCATAGTTTGCTTGCTGGTATGAACGAAGGATGTGGTGCAGTACATACATCCGAAGAGTCCCTTCAGAGCCCAGTTTCAGTAATTTGTTAATTTCTATACCACTGAAGTCCGTAAGCGAATCAGTGAAAGGTAAAACATACAAAAGTGCTTGACGTATGAAAGAATAGCTTTTTCTGTAACAATAAAGCGGTGAGTGGGTTTAAGAACTAACACAATGTATGTACGGTACCTAGACAGCGTAGTCGGTATAGCAACAAGCTACCGGCTGGAAGGTCCGGGGATCGAATGCCGGAGTGGGCGAGATTTCCCACACCCGTCCCGGCCCGCCTATTCTCCTGCACAATGGGTACCGGGTCTCTTTCTTTGGGTAAAGCGGCCGGGCCGTGGCGTTAATCACCCACCCACATTTAACGTGGAGGTTAAAGAAAAAGTATAGCTATACCTCTAATACTCCTCTTGGCCTTCATGGCCTGTACTAGGGTGAACTTAAATTTTACCTTCGTGCACGGTACGTATGAGACATTTCGCGGTATAAATTGATAATTGACTGAACGATCAAGACCTGCTGTTCCTTTTCGTGTCCCATGACAAGTGCTTTTAACTTAGAAGCTTTCCCCCGTACACAAGGAATTCAGATGCCCGTGGCTAGCCCACCCTGCCGTACCATCGCGTTACCAAGGCAACTGATAGAACTGGTCACACAGAATTGCACAGAGGCTTGGCAGTTGAAACTAGCAGAGGAGTCAAAATTCAGGGACAGGCGAACGGAGGACCTCTAATTATGGCAATTATGTTCTGCTGTGTCACTACACAAAACAGTTTATTTCTTTCATAGATTTATTTCTTACAAACATATTACTGTACTTTTAATTTTGCTGTCCAAAACCCATGTGGTCCTCACGAGGGCATTGCATAAGCTACAAGTTATCATGAGTTTAAAGAGTAATTTCGGGCAAGGGAAAGGAATCATTTCAGGGATTAACTCCCTCACGGCTTTGCCGTTGGCGTTTTGACATTTGCTGCCACTTGCATAGCTGATAAACTGCACTTGTTCCTCCAACACAAGACAGGTTTATTTAAATCGAGTTTCGTTCTTACATGTATTCTACACGTTTCGGCCCTTTCTCAGGCCACCATCAGGAATGTCAATACACAAATCTTATGAAGGAAGATATAACAAGATAAACTCTTAGGGGCCAATTGTTTATAGTCGCTGTTTTCTTATATTGTTAAAATAAAGAGTAACTATAAACGAGTGGCCCCTTGAATTTTAGTTTGTTATATCTTCCTTTATAAATTTTTGTACTGACATGCCTGATGACGGCCTGAGAAAGGGCCGAAACATGTAGCACACATTTAAGAGTGAAACTCGATATAAAATAAACCCCTGTTTGTTCGGAGGAATAGCTATGGTTTATTTGTTGGTTAACAATGTAATGGCTTCCATCAATATTGCAATTCTTCTCTGGAGAGAGTATGAAACGTAAAAGTAAAATAACCTATCCATGCCATTAAGGCACATAGTGGGTGTAGATGTAAAGCCCTATTCATTCTTAACCTCAACACTAATTGGAGGTGAGTTGTTAGCTTCACGTCGCGGCTGCTTTACTGACGGAATTCATCTAAATTTGGACTCTAATATATACTTACTTACTCCATGATGCAGAGTCCTTCTTGAGAAGCTAACTGGTTTGAAGCTAGTCAAGAAATTTCCCGAATTTCACGGAACCCGAATGTTCATTACCTCACTCACAAGCGTCCCCCAACTGTCTCTATCCTGGGTCAGCCCAATCCAGTCCATATACCCACATCCCACCTCCTGGAGATCCATCCTAATATTATCCACCCATCTACCCCTAGGTCTCCCCGATGGTCTCTTTCTCTCCGGTTTCCCCACCAAGACCTTATACACCCCCCTCTCCTCACCCATACGCGCCACATGCACTCTAAGATATAACGTAGGAAATACTCTACCATACAAAGCAAAGTACCTTCTCCCAAGAGTCCTTTTAGTATTTATTTGTAGAAAGTGGATTAAGGCGGATTTGAGATATAGAATGCACAGCCCGTATGCAAATATTATAAGATTTTACATGTTTATCCAAAGCTTAAATTTCAGTCAATAAATCTGCAAAAATTGTGGTACCGTTCACACTAACTTGTTTCACCCGAAAATAGGCGAGTTAGTAAGAAAATGTAGAGCCTGTTAATAGTTTTATAGAGTATTTCGGTTTTAACAGCAATCGAAACAGAAAAAGTATATTATTGGAGCAGTACACCTTTAAACAGCGTGGGTTTGGGGGTAAGTTTCAGACACTTAATATGGTGCATTAGCTGATTTTCTATGTATGGATCAGTTTTCCCAAACTTAATTTACTTGCATTGCAAGTTCATGTCTTTGTGCGCGATATTATTTTGACAGTAGAACTGGCACCGTCACATGACAGTTAACATAAAATTTACGCGCTAATTCATGGCATCTAAACACAGGTCAAAAATTACATAATGATTGTGACATTATTAGTTGCGTGCATTTCGATTGAATTAAATACTTCTTTCATGACATCAACAAATTCAAAAATACTTAGTATACTATTAATTACGTTTGTAATCTATTATACTTCAGCAAGGTTCAGTGGCGTACCGAGGGGGGATTTTGGGGCGGTTCAACCCCCCCCCCCCCGAAATTCCGAAAGCCCTCTAAAATCGTGCCAAACTCAACCCGATTGTGAAAACTGTTAAAAATTGCTGAATTTAGGACACCAACACACCAAGATGTTCGGAA